>Ga0315912_10000789_pt1 | contig 47521 bp, 36 predicted proteins | sample VfabasoilMG_FD_204469 | JGI IMG/M metagenome (GOLD analysis project Ga0315912, IMG submission 204469) | Garden soil microbial communities collected in Santa Monica, California, United States - V. faba soil | ecosystem: Environmental > Terrestrial > Soil > Garden | place: USA: California... | reverse complement strand
CACAGCCTGATACAAGAATTGACAATTGATCATTGAACATTGATAATTAACCATGGACCACCTTCAAAGCGTAAATAGACTTTTTGCTGAACACGAAAAATTAGTAACACGGAAAAACGAACCAATAGCTGAAACAAATGGAGTTTACCAGCGATATAAGTATCCTGTTGTAACAGCAGCGCACACACCTGTCTTTTGGCGATATGATCTTTCGCCGAAAACAAATCCGTTCTTATTGGAACGCATCGGAATGAATGCCGCATTCAATTCGGGAGCGATGGAGTGGAACGGAAAAATCGTTTTGGTCGTGCGGGCGGAAGGCGTAGACCGAAAATCCTTTTTCGCCATCGCTGAAAGCGAAAATGGTATCGACAATTTTAGATTCTGGGATTACCCCATCATGCTGCCTGAAACGGCTGATCCGGACACCAATGTGTATGACATGCGATTGATCCGTCATGAGGATGGATGGATCTACGGATTGTTTTGCACGGAACGCCGGGACCCTAAAGCCTCTGACTTTGACCAATCCGCTGCGACTGCGCAATGTGGCATTGCGCGCACAAAGGATCTCGTGAAGTGGGAGCGCCTTCCCGATCTGATCACGAATGGCGGGCAACAGCGAAACGTGGTACTTCATCCCGAGTTTATCGGTGGAAAGTATGCGTTGTACACGCGGCCGCAGGATGGATTCATCGACGCGGGCAAAGGCGGCGGCATCGGCTGGGGACTGTGCGACTCGATGGAAAAAGCGGTGATTCACGAAGAGAAAATAATTGAGCCCAAGATTTATCACACCATCAAGGAGGTGAAAAATGGACAAGGACCAGCACCGATCAAAACGAGCAAAGGATGGTTGCACATGGCACACGGTGTCCGCAATACTGCTGCCGGCCTTCGGTATGTACTGTACATGTTCATGACCGATCTAAAAGATCCTTCGAAAGTAATTCACAAACCCGGCGGACATTTTATCGCGCCCGAAGGTGAAGAACGTGTTGGCGATGTGTCCAATGTAACTTTTTCCAATGGATGGGTTGCCCGCGCGAATGGTGAGGTATTCGTTTATTATGGTTCCTCCGATACCCGCATGCATGTGGCGACTTCAACCATCGACAAACTTGTTGATTATTGTATGAACACACCCGAGGACGGATATCGTTCAGCTACCAGTGTACAAAAACGCTCTGCGTTGATTTCAAAAAACCTCCAATGGATGAAAGAGAACCTGTAATGGTGGAGATCACACGGCAACATCTTCAGCTGAAGAACGAGATAAAGAACGACCTCATCTACAACATCCTGCCATACTGGATGAATAAAATGGTGGATGACAAGCACGGCGGATTCTTTGGCCGCCGCGATGGCTATGACAACCTTGATGCAGCGGCAGATAAAGGAGTCATCCTAAACACACGCATCCTTTGGACGTTCTCGCGCGCCGCGCGCGCTTTCTCATCGGACAAAGCAAATGGAACGTCGGTCGAGAAATATCGTGCCACGGCAGGTCGCGCTTTTGAATGCCTTGTGAAGTATTTTTTCGATCATGAGAAAGGTGGCGTGTATTGGATGCTGGATCATACCGGCAAACCCGTTGCAACAAAAAAACAAATCTATGCCCAGGCTTTTGCTATTTATGCTTTAACGGAATACTACCTGGCCACCCGGCAGCAACACGCGCTTGACCTTTCGATTCAACTTTTTCATTTGATCGAACAGTACAGTTTTGATCCCCTTTACAATGGATACCTCGAAGCATTTGATCGCGATTGGAATTTATTAGAAGATCTCCGCCTCAGCGACAAAGATGCCAATGAAAAGAAGACGATGAACACGCACCTCCACGTACTGGAGGCGTACACGAATTTATACCGCTGCTGGAAGGATGATACCTTAGCCAAACAATTGCGAAACCTGGTTATCCTCTTTCGCGATATTATCATCAATTCAAAAAATCATTTCAACCTTTTCTTTGATGAGCGATGGAACGTGAAATCGGATGTGATCTCATTCGGCCACGACATTGAGGGGGCGTGGTTACTGGTCGACGCGGCGAAGGTTTTGGAGGATGTCGATTTAGTTCGTGACATGGAAGAGAAATGCTTGAAGATCGTCGATGTCACCGTGCGCGAGGGGATGGATACGGATGGAAGTTTAATGAACGAAGCCAACAGCAAGGAAATTTTCGACACCGACAAGCACTGGTGGCCACAAGCCGAAGCGATCGTAGGACTGCTGAACGCCTGGGAAATTTCGGAACGCCAGGATTACTTTGACAACGCGGTGAGAGTGTGGAGCTTTATCAAGAATAAACTCATTGATGAGAGCCACGGGGAATGGTACTGGCGGGTAAACCGCGCTGGTGTCGTTAGTTTCGACGAAGACAAAGCGGGCCCCTGGAAATGTCCCTACCACAATGGTCGAACAGCTTTTGAGGTGATGGAGCGATTACGGGCGCTGTAAAAAATGAACTAGATTTAGAAATGGAAATAAATTTTCTCACCTCAGATTCCAAAGCGGAGATTTTTCAAAAGGTCCAAGGCTACCTGGATGCATTGAACTTACAAGTGGTGTCCAGGGACACGGAAAGACCATGGGGAGGGTTCTTTGTGATTGACGAAAAACAAGCTCAGCCTTTCGCCCAGCATTTTTTCCCAGGCATAGCCATCAATGACTTGAAGATCAGTGGAAAACTTAGCCCGAAGATCCTAATGGTTCAGCCGAAGAAAAGATTGTCGTGGCAGTATCATCATCGAAGAGCGGAGATATGGAGATTGATTGCCGGTGAAGCCGGTGTTATTACGAGTTCTTCAGATTCAGAAGGGCACCAGCAAAAACTGCAGCCAGGAGAAATCATTCGATTGGACTGCGGTCAACGACACCGTTTGGTTGGATTAGACAACTGGGGGATGATTTCAGAAATATGGCAGCATACCGATGCCCGACTTCCTTCAGATGAAAATGATATCGTGCGCTTGCAGGACGATTTTGGGAGATAAAATTTCAGATTTCAGATTTCAAATTCCAGACAAGCAGTGCTGAAATCTGAAATTTGGAATCTGAAATCTGAAATTTGGAATTTGGAATTTGAAATCATTCTTCAACCCGCATCACACTCCGTTGAACAGATCTCCCACTCGCTGACGCCGCTACGATCGTATAGACGTAGTTTCCTTTTGGAAGATTTCCCGGCTGATAAAGATAGCTTTGCTCTCCTGCATTTTGTTTGCCGAGTGAAATCGTTTCGACTGATCTTCCAGTGAGGATGTCAACAATTTGAAGGGATACATCACTGTCTTCGGTCAGCTCGTAGACGATCGTGGTGCTGGAACTAAACGGGTTGGGATAGTTGGCGGTCGCGAGCGGAGGAAGGGGACCAATAAAAATGCTCTGCGAATACCGGATGGTTACCAGTAGTCGCACTGAATTGTTGTCGATAGAAACGGATGATCCCGTAACGTAAACTGTGGGACGAAGGATGGTCGGCCCCGGGGGCGTGTACACTGCGATCGCGGTGGGCGATTCGTAAGAGGCGGCCGTGGCACCATAAACCATCGCCCATGACTGTACTCCACTGCTGTTGTATTTTACAGTTGCAAACTCCAAACCATTTGCGCCAAATTGGTAGCCCAGCACATACACGTTACCAGTCCCGTCTAAGGTGATGGCACCGGGGCTGGCATGTCCGTTTGCTGGCGGACCATAGCTTGATATCCACTGAAGGCCGCCGGCCGCGCTGTATTTAATAGTACGGAAACGGCCTCCACTAAAACCAGTGACATAGGATTCACCTGCACTGTTCACAGCAATTCCATGACCCTCATCGATGCCGTCTTCCGGGCCATTGTAAGTGTTGCTCCAAAGGAGCGCTCCGTTGAGGTCATACTTCAGCGTCAAATAATCTGTTTCGGAAGGCCCGTTGCTTTGGCCTGTGATGTAAACATTAGAGGCCCCATCCAACACCAATGATGTTGGCATGTCTTGATTAATGGTTCCTGCCCGCTTGGACCAAAGCATAGTTCCATTGGGGTCGTATTTGATCGTGCGGTAGTCTGCCTTCGTGTTAAATGGAAAACCACCTATATAAGTGGTTCCATCACTTTGTCCCGTGACATAGGCGTTCCCGGTAGCGTCGACGGCAATGTGTGTGTACCCATCAAATCCGTTACCAGTACCGTTGAATGTCCGGAGCCACTGCTGCACGCCATTGGAATTGTATTTGATGGTTAGGAAATCGTAGTAGGACAAATCGCCTTCCGTATGGCCTGTGACATATACATTGCCGGCGGCATCTACTGCCAGGGCAGTCAAGTTCGATCGATTATTGTCCGGTCGAAGGTAACGTGATGACCAAAGGAGTGTTCCGTCGTTGTTGTACTTCAAGGTGAAGGTCTCCGAAGTATACTCGGGCTGAGAAATATCTGTCGTTCCGACGACGTAAAGATTTCCAGCGGCATCCAGCTCGAGGTCGGTGGGAACATCTTTGTGGTGATTGGGACCATCATATGTGTGTTCCCAGATCAGCGTTCCGGCGCTGCTGTACTTCAGAAGCAGCACGTCCGGTGCCGCAGTGGATGTGCATTTTGTTCCCAACACGTAGACAAAGGACCCGTCTGTTTTAATGTCAACGGAGAAAGGCGCACTGGCGTCTGACTCGACGTATTGCTGAACCCAGGCTTGGCTTACCTGTGCATCTGCATGCATCCAATAGAGGATGCCAACGAGGATCATGGCGGGAGTGAGGAGTTTTTTCATTTTGTTAAGCATTTTAAGTTTGGCTGACCGCTATTTAATTATACCTGGAAGGCATGCGATCAGGCGGGAGGTGGGCGAATGTAGTCCAACGAAAAATATCCTGGTCGTGCCTAAACAGTTCTCATGAAGTGTGAATCGACGCGACGAAGGTAAGCGCGCTAAAAGTGTAACTGCGTCCCCCAATGATGTGACGCTGGAAATGGGGATATCATCGATTCAACGCATTGAATCGATCTTTTTTTAGAGTTTGAACATCGTTGTGATAACGTTGTTGTTGCCGACCGAACACATCAATTGCCGTCATGCTGAGCGGCGGATGTGCGAAGGGTTGCGCGAGCGAAGGATCTCGTTGGGTCTACGCTACAACCTTAACTGGAACAAGTCTTCTTTAGAAACTACAGAATTCTAGCAGCAGACTTCGATTGAGAATTATTATTGGCTGGATTGAAAAGCGTGGGAGTTGATAATTTCAGTCGTCCGACGATTAGGGAATCCTTCGCTTCGCTCAGGATGACGTTGACGATAGGAGACAGGATGACTGTGAAGGAGGAAGACTTACTAGAAAAATTTTACCAACCGGGGGAATCAAACCAAGCTTCGGTGAGAGTGAGAGCTAACACTACAAACCTAAACCCCCAGTGGTAAAATTTCTATTGTTGCTTTTTAGTTTCTTGTAACGATCGAGCCGTCAGCGTCGGGCACGACAATTTTCAATGTGGTGCCTTTGCTTTTGCTCTGAACAGTGCTTTTAAGGATGATTGTATAATTTCCAGGTTTTACGGATTCTTCAACAGCTACTTTAACCTCGCTGGAGCTGATCGCTCCTTCTGCAGGGCTGAAGGTGACATTGATACCTTGTGGAAGACCTGAAGACAATCCCAACGTCGCGTTGGATTTGGAAAAGCTCTTGGAGCGATTCAAGGTCAAGGTCGAATTTTTTGTTTCACCCGGTTTGATGGTCAGGCTTTGCTCCGAAAGAGCAATGGTGTACTCTGAACGGGGAGCGGCGGTTTCTTGCGCGAAGAGCGATGTCGCCAGAAATGTAACAAGGCCAAGGCTGAGGATATATTTTTTCATAGTCGTTAAGTTTGTTTCAGAATTGTAACGCAAAGGAATAGTCAAGATTCGTCTGTTGCCCGGCAATGGAGCAGACGGCTTAAACCTTGTGGCGAATAGCCGGTGTCTGGGGTGAACGAAGGTGGTCTGGGGCGAACAGCTTACGCCATTTCCATAACAACCCTCAATTGCTGGATTTTTTCAATGACTTCTTTTCCCTTGGGGCGGGAAACTGGAATAAGGAAGTCGGTGTCGAGGATCTGAAGCTTATAGCCGTTCGTATTTCCCGAAATGTTGCTGATCGCATTGATATTCACGATGAATGAACGGTGGCATCGCAATGCAAACGAGTTATTAATCTGGTTTTCAATACTTTTCAAATTGGCCCGCAACAATTTCTTCTGAACGCCACTACCATTTTTCCACACCACTGTCGAATAATTGTCATCGGCCTCAACGAAAAGCAAATCGTGGGGATGGAAAGTAAGGGTTTCGCTGGTTTCCGAATGCAGCGTTAATGCGTTGGTCCCGGCTCTATCAGGCTGTGCTTCTTTCTTCAGTGCTTTGATTTTTTCCAATTCACCATTGGCCACGAGCGCGCTGCGAAGATTTTGCGTAAGCATCTTATTCTTCAGGAACAGAAAAATTACGGTAATCGGCATAATGCCTGTTAGCGCGACTTGAACATTGGCGCCCACGATATTTTGCCACAACGTCCGTTCGGGACAAATGAACAATTCATCAATGGCGGTGCTGATCATACCAATGGCCACCAGGTGCCAAAGCGTCAAAGAAAGGTATTTTCCAATGGTCCAGTTGACTGGATCAAAACGCTTCGGAAAAAGATGCGGAAGGATAACGATGTTAAAGTAGAGAACGGCAAAGGTCACGCCTGCAAACAGGAACGATTGCGGAAGTGTCAATTCTACATGCTGCTGGAAATAGGGACGATAGAGTTGCAGAAAAAATGCAACAAAAAGACTGATCCCAAGAATGAGGACTGTATTCTTACGGTCGTCGTTCAGGTAAAACGGAAAAGGCGATTTTAGTTTTTCCCGGAGGTTCATAAGTCTTGCACCCAAAATTTACGAATGTTCTACTGCTAAAGTTCCAGGTTTTCGGTGCAAAGTTTATTGTTTTAACTTTTACGTCAAATTCGTCGAATAAAAAACTTCATGAGCCTCCTCCTCACCTGCGAACATGCAACCCATTTCATTCCTGACGAATACCTTACGCTCTTTTCAGAATCCGAAGCTGTCCTTCATTCGCATCAAGGTTGGGACCCTGGCGCGCTGATCATTGCAAATTACCTGAAAAATTTTCTTCACGCACCGTTGTATACGACAGACGCGTCGCGGTTGTTGGTGGAAGTGAATAGGTCACTTGATCATGATCAATTATTTTCCCCTTTCACCGAACGCTTGTCTGGTACTGAAAAGGAGACGATTCTGAATCGATTTTATTTTCCCTACCGCAACACTGTTTTAAAGAAAATCGAAAATTCCGCAAAACCTGTTTTGCATGTTTCAATCCATACTTTCACGCCCGTTTGGAATGGACAAACGCGAGCCGTCGATGTGGGAATATTGTTTGATCCATCACGAAAATTGGAAACAGGAATCTGCCGTCAGCTTCATCAGTTCTTGAAGGATGAACTTCCATCCTGGTCAATAAAAGACAATGAACCATACCAGGGTATTGACGATGGCTTCACAACATTCCTGAGGACGAAGTTTCCAGACGAGCAATACGCCGGAATTGAAATCGAAGTAAATCAAAAATTTTCCAGCGATATGCTGCTGCCAGTAAGCCAGGCACTAGGGCGCGGCATTTCGCAACTCACTAATACAGATTCTTCGATTGGAGGGAGTCCGCAGGCACATCGGGGTGCTTGATTTTTCTCATGTTCTTCCGAATGTTCTGCTTTATTTCTTTGGGCATGTAACGCTTCGCCCCGGGTTTGGGGCAGTCCCACTCTTCTATAGATACATTACTGATGGATTTCGTGTTATCACGCGGACTTTTACTTTGGCTGTGCAGGTCTTCCATAGTATTGCCCGTCACCGAGGCTGTATATTCAGGATAGCGCCTGGGAGAGTAGTTTTTCCTCAGTTTTGCGGCTTTTGGCTCAGGGCACGGAATCCTTCCCGACATGCAAGCCGAGCAGATTACAGCAATCAATATGATAAAACGGGTGATCATTGCGGTTTCTACGTATGGTTAACGCTATTAATTTAAAAATATTTTTGCCACCGCGGAAGGAAATTTTACACGCTCGATTATCGGTTTGGATTAACGTTCAGGCTACTTTTTCAACATGGGAAATAACTTAAGAATAGTTTCTGAATTAGGTTGTGTGCCGTATTCACAGATCTCAAAGGCTTCCGCATATTGAACGCGATCACTATGTTCCTTTCCGTACCATTTTTCCAATGACTTTCGCACTTCCGCCGTAATCGGTACAGCTTGTCGCTTCGTTAGCCATTTAAGTCTGTCCGCGCTGCTCGCCGGCACCTGATCAGCATATCCGCCGATCCACGGTAACCATTCATATACCTGTGATTGGTGCGCATCCAATGCATAAATTTTCTTTTCATAAACGGATGAAATGTCCACAGCGATATCGGGACGAAATGCATTCGGCCGTTGGAAGAAATCCTGGAAGTATAAAAACACAGGATTCTTTTTTAAAGGTGGAGTATCAGGCGCAACGTTTGGAACAGCCACCATGTAAGCAACATCCTGCACCAACACACCGGTGTATCGATGATCCGGATGGTAGTCGTTGGGTCTCGGCGCAATCACAATGTCGGCATTCCACTCCCGGATTTTTCGAATGATCTGAAGTCGAACGTCCAATGTTGGTAACAATTCGCCATCGTGATTGTCCAGTACATCATATTCAACACCGAATCGTTTGCCGGCTTCTTTTGCTTCAGCGGTTCGTCGCTTGGCCAACGCGCCACCACCTTGTGTTTGATGTCCCGCATCACCATTGGTCACGGAAACAAATTTTACGGCGTAACCCATCGAAGCGAACAAGATGGCCGTTCCTCCACCGTCCTGGTCGCAGTCGTCGGGATGGGCGCCAATCATGATGATTCGAATTGCATTGGATTGCGCAATCGTCAAGGATGACGAAAGCGCGAAAGTCAAGAGAAGAATTATCCTTTTCATCGCGCTGATTATGTTTGTTGCACTGTTGTTTTTTCGAGGGCTTGTTTGAACTCGTGCACGAGCGTCTGAATAATATCTTTCATCGGCCTGACGGCCGTGACGTGTTCAATCGCGGGCCCGGCACACCATACCGTTTTATACGTCGCGCTAAAAGCGGCTTTCTCAACTTTACGCATGCCTTGCAAGGCAATGAGCATCTTGGCGTACTTTTTCAACGTCTTGTTGTTGTTCAATATCCACTCCAGAAAATTTGCTTTCGTTCCTAACTGTTGAACATACGGCGTGTTGATCACGGTAAGGGGGGAACCGGAAAGTTTCGTCGTCATCACGATATCCTTTTCTCCATAATCAATCATGGCCTGTTTGTATTCAGGCGATACATCGGATTCATTGCAGGCGATAAAGATGGTGCCGATTGAAGCGCCCGCAGCGCCCCAGTCTAAAACCTGCTTCAGGTCTTTTCCTTTTGCTATGCCTCCAGCGGAGATGATCGGAATGGTGCAGTTCTCCTTTAATAAAGTAATCAGTTCCTGGGGAGATATCTTGCCCGCATGTCCGCCGGCGCGGTTATTCACGGCGATCACGGCATCCGCGCCGAGGTCTTCCACTTTTTTCGCGTAGGCGAGATCGACTACGTCGCAAAATACCTTAATGCCGAGCGGCCGACATTGATCAATTACTTCTTTCGGACTTCCCAACGAAGTAATAATGTAATCAACCTTAAGTTCGAGCAATGTTTCGAGTTGAGGTTTGTACTTGGGATTTGAACGATTTACAATCAGGTTTACACCGAATGGCTTCGACGATGATGAACGGATGTCCTGAATGGCTGCACGCAGCTCGGCGTCCGTTCTGTAATTCAATGCCGGAAACGCCGCCGTTACGCCGTTCGCCAGCGCGGCCTTGATCATCCGGGCATTTGAAATGAGGAACATCGGTGCGACAATCACCGGGTAGTCGATGCCGAGCATCTTGTCGAGTGTAGTGGACATGTATTAAATGTACAGTATTCCGGGAAATAAAATCCAGACCATAAAGGGCACAATGGTCCACGGAGTTTCACCTTTTGGTTCACAGGTGACGGTTCACTGTTCACGGAAGGATACTCGAAGCAAATCTGCGCCAATCTGCGAGATCTGCGGGACGTGCATTTAAAATCGCGTACCTCTGTGTCTTCCTCTGTGACCTCTGTGCAATTGGATTTAGCCTCACATGTAAACGCTTTCGGAGAATCAGATACATTATTGTATTTTCATTTTACCAACCTTAATTTTATGAAGGATCAATTCTCTCGTCGAAACTGGCTCAAATCTGCGCTGGCACTGAGTGCAGGCGTGCCCCTGAGTGTATCGCTGGCCCATGAGCTGATGGCCTCACCCGTGAGTGAAGCCGAGAGAAGGCATGGTGTTTACCGACCTGGAAACCTTATTCGCCTCGGGTCCAACGAAAATCCATACGGCCCGTCGCCGAAGGCACGCGAAGCCATCAAGAATTCAATTGTTAACCATAACCGCTATACCTTCGAGGAAAGTATTGAACTACGGAAGAAGATCGCGGAAAAAGAAGGTGTATCCGTTGATCACATTTTACTCGGTGCCGGCTCGGGTGAAATCCTTTCGCTCGCCGGGTTAAGCATTGGGTTGGAAGGTGGAGCAGTGCTTTCAGCATTTCCGGTATTCAGAATGCTGATGGACTTCGCTTCAAAATTCAATGCGCGCTGGGATAAAGTCGACCTCGACGATTACCTGGTACATGACCTTGAAGGATTAGCGCGGGCCATGAAGTCTGATACCAGGTTGTTATATGTTGTTAATCCAAATAACCCGACAGGCACAGTATTGGACGCTTCCAAGCTCAAGAGCTTTTGCACAGAGATGTCGCAAAAGACAATTGTCTTCTGTGACGAAGCCTACCTTGAATTTCTCGAGCCGGCTAAACAGGTTTCGATGGTCGACCTCGTGAAGGAAGGGCGCAATGTGATTGTCTCCAGAACATTTTCAAAAATTTACGGACTTGCAGGGCTTCGCTTTGGATACGCTGTCGCGCCTCCACACTTGATTCAACGACTGGCAAAAAACCAAACTACAATTTTAATGAATCAAGCGGTCCTCGCGGCGGTCTATGCCAGTATCGACGACAAAGACTTCATGAAATACACGCGCGATCATAACGCTGAAGCGCGCGACTATTTTTGTCAATATCTCGATCGGAAGAAATGGTTCTATGGAAAGTCGCAGGCCAACGTAGTATTCTTCCCAGCCCCGAAAGATGGAAAGACAATTCTGGAAGAAACGGAGAAGCGCGGTTTTCAAATCAGGGTGTGGGATTATCAAAACAAGGAATGGTGCCGGGTGAGCATCGGAACGTTGGAAGAAATGAAAGCCTTCACGAAATCGTTTGATGAAATAGTGTAGGCTTGATGGTCAGTGCAAAAGAAGTAAAAGTGTGGGCCTTGTCTTTTCCGGAAGCGGTGCAGCAACCACATTTCGAAAAGACATCCTTCCGCGTTAATAAAAAGATCTTTGCAACCTTCGACACGAAGCTTCAACGGGTTGCTGTGAAATTGAATCTTGTTGATCAGTCTGTTTTTACGGACACCAATCCAGGCATTATTTATCCGGTGCCTGGCGGTTGGGGCAGGCAAGGGTATACACTCATTGAACTGAAGAAGGTTCGCAAAAAAGTTTTCAGAGACGCGCTCACCACTTCTTATTGCCTGGTGGCACCTGTCAAACTTTCAAAACTAGTGAGGGACAATGAAGACGATGGCTAAAATGGTATGCCATGTCTTTCGATTTCGTTGAACGAAGCGGGTTTGTTAATGAACTTCATTTAGCTTGCACGGATAAATACCTGTTGGATGTTGCTGGTGTATATAATCAAGCTGCTGGCCATTTACCTGCTGGGCTTTTTTTATTTTATCGTCGCCGTCGCCGTTCATCCTTTTAACAAGGAACGATCCTTAACCATCTTCCAAAGTTTTCTTTATCTCGTCTTCAAAACGTTTGACGTCAAGATCAGTTTTGAATTCGACGATCCGCAGACTCAGTTTAGCAAGAACGCCATCCTGGTTGTGCTCAATCAAAGCAGTTTTCTTGATGCGCTTGTTTGTCCACTTATTCCGGTAAAGCCCTTGAAAGGAATCATCAACATCGAGTTCGCCCTGTATCCGGTGGTTGGATGGTTTACTTCTTTGATTTCGTTCACCATCGTTCGTCAATGGTCGCGTCAGGCGAAGCGAACGTTGAATCGGGCAAGCGCTTACTTACAGGGTGGAGGAAATTTGTTGATCTCAATCGAAGGAAAGCGGTCACACGATGGAAAAATCAATCAGTACAAAAAAGGACCCATTGTCACCGCCATTCAGAATCAATCGCTGCTTTTGCCCATCATTATTTATGGCGCAAGATCAAGCTTACCTTTTGGTTCACTGAGAATAAAACCAGGCACTTTACGATTAAGGTTCCTGAAACCGTTGCCGACAAACGGTTTAACCTACGAAGACCGCGATGTTCTGCGCGAGCGGCTCATCACCATGGCCAAGCAAGAAGGGCTCGTGTTCAAAGAGTAGGTGTTTTAATAAATCCTATCTTACTGATCTGATCAAAATATCAAAAACTGAAACTGTTATTTTTGCGTTATGAACCTTTGTAAAACTCTGCGACCCCCCTTATGACTCTTTCTGCTACGGCAACTCCATCGACCCTATCCGCTACGCGCGTTCAATCCATTGACCTTCTTCGTGGGTGGGTCATGATTATCATGGCGCTTGATCACGTGCGCGATTACTTTCATGCCGACGCATTTCTTTTCAACCCTGTCAACCTGGACAAGACGAACGTTGCATTGTTCGCCACGCGCTGGATCACACACTTCTGTGCGCCGGTGTTTGTATTTCTTGCGGGAACTTCAGCTTACCTCGTAGGAAGCCGTAAGGGAAAAAATGAATTATCCTCCTTCCTGCTAAAGCGCGGTGTGTGGTTGCTTATCCTGGAATTTACGATCATCAACTTTGCGTGGTTTGCGAATTTTGAATTTGAATTGATGGCGCTCACCGTGATCTGGGCGTTGGGTATCGGTATGATTATCCTCGCTGCTGCGGTCCACTTACCTTACAAATTGATTTTCGTGCTCGGCCTCGCTTTCGTGCTCGGTCATAACCTGTTTGATTCAGTTCACTTTCCAGGCGGTGGCGCATCGACTGTGGGTTGGGCATTTCTTCACGAACAGTATGTTTTCCAACTCGGCCACTTTATCATTTTTGTTGGATATCCCATTCTCCCGTGGACGGGCGTCATGTTCCTCGGGTACTGCTTCGGCGTTTTGTATAAGCCGGATGTAAATCCGGCGCAGCGCAAGAAGACGTTGGTCACCCTGGGCATTTTAATGACCGCGACATTTGTACTCATTCGATTGATCAATGTTTATGGCGATCCTTTCCCGTGGTCTGAACAACACAACGGCGTGTTTACTTTTCTGTCGTTCATGAACGTCACCAAATATCCGCCTTCGCTGCTTTACCTGCTCGCGACGTTAGGCCCTGCCGTGATCTTCCTGGCCTACACTGAAAATGCACGAAGCAAAATATCACAGTATGTAGTAGCGTTGGGCAGAGTGCCGATGTTTTACTACATCGTCCATCTTTATCTCATTCATGCCATTGCATTTGTGGCTGCGCTGGCTACGGGGTTCGATGCATCGGATATGGTGTTCAACACATGGGTGACGGATTCACCAAATCTGAGAGGCTACGGATTCTCACTTGGCGTTGTTTACCTCGTTTGGATTTTTGTGGTGGTGGCGTTATTCCCGCTTTGCCTTTGGTACGATCGCTATAAAACCAACCACCGCGAAAAGTGGTGGCTAAGTTATTTGTAAAAAAGTGCGGCTACTTTTTCTTTTTGTTCTCCTTGAGCGATTTGAAAAACTTCGCCCAGTTGAAAGGATTCAAAAAAGGATTGGAAACGGGCTGGAACTTATCACTGGAGGAAGCTGCCCACTGATTGAGATAGTAACGTTGATTTTGATAACCATCCATCGGTGTAGTCCTGAGCATCAACGCCAACAACTCTTCATTCAGGTTCTTCTTGTCGATACCGTTATCGTCAAGCGGAACGTTCAGCGCGAGAACGGCCTGTTTAAATACTTCTTCTGTCGGGAAAGGCATGATCACCACTTCAGGAAGCATGGTGGTGTCCTGTACCAGGGTGACAATGATGGTTTGATATTCGGGTGAATTTTCAGGTACCGTAAAGTACTGGCGTTGATAACCGACATAGCTGACCACTATTTCGTCACCGATCAGAACGGGCATAGAGAAAAATCCCACTCCGTTGGTGGTGGTTCCGCGCCCGGCTTTTGGTACATACACGTGCACTCCCGGTACTCCGGAAACGCTATCCTCATTCAATACTACCCCAGACAGCTGGATAATGCGCTTTTTCACTTGCGAATAGCCCGAAAAAGAAGCGCCCAGGAGTACCAGTAGAAGAGAAAGGATGAATACTGTTTTTGAAGAAAATACTTTCACAATTCTCGGCTCAACCTCAACTTTCAAATATAGGGATAAGCCTGAAAACGGCCTAATTTCTATACCTTTGGCGGTTATGGAATAAGATGCAGCATGCGCCTGAAAAGTTTTAATCTGACGTTAGGATCCCAAATTTTCAAGGCTTGTGCCGATGAATCGCGCCTGCGGATTTTGCATCTAATTTTTACGAACGGTGAAATGTGTATTACCGATTTGGAGAAGATTCTCGAGTTCACGCAGGCCAAAACATCGCGCCATTTGATTTACCTGAAAAATTCAGGAATCCTTAGCTATCGACGCTACAACCACTGGGTTTTTTATCAAATCAAAGACGAAGTCGGCGATATCATTAAACAGATCTTTCAATTTTTGCGTAAGGATCCCCAGCTCCAAAAGGATCAGCAGGTCTATCAAACCTTGTTCACCAATCGTGAGTTGGCAGTGAACAAGTGGCAGATTCAGGAGTGGCAGAAAAGTAATTGACAATTAGCAATTGACAATTGTCAACTGGATAGGTAGTAATGAAAAAAGTGAGAAATGGCTACGAGAAAATATAAGGGTGTTTTTTTTGATTTGGATCATACGTTGTGGGATTATGAAACAAATTCGCGGGAGACACTGAATGAATTGTACGAGCAGTTCAATCTGCAGGCACGCGGCGTAACAACGCTCGCAGCATTTCAGGATAAATTCAAAGAAGTGAATACGCGGCTGTGGGAATTGTTTGACAAAGGATTGATCGGAAGCGACGTGATCCGAAAGGAGCGATTCAAACAAATTCTGGAACCCTTTCAAGCCTATGATGAAAAACTTAGTGAGAATTTGTCGATAGATTATCTCCACAGCTGTCCCATGAAAGGCAACCTCATGCCGCATGCGATAGAAGTACTGGACTACCTCGTCGACAAATATCCGTTAACGGTGGTGACGAATGGATTTGAAGAGATTCAAAATCTGAAACTCACCGCTGGCAACCTTCACCGCTATTTTGGTCACATCGTGACATCGCAAAAAGCCGGACACCGCAAGCCGTCGCGTGAGATTTTCGACTACGCGCTACGCCGGAATTCCATCGCGCATCATGAAGCGATTATGATTGGCGACAATCTGATCACGGATATCGCAGGAGCGATTAACGCTTCCATCGATGCGGTCTTTTTCAACCCCGAACAAACAGGTCACGAGGTGAGCGTTCACCACGAAATAACCAGCCTCGCTGAGTTACGGCAGATACTGTGATTTATTACCTTTGGGGCCTGAATAACCAACGTCATTAACCTTTAACTGAAATACATTATGCCAAAAGGATTTTTCAATGTTCCCGTTCCCAGGAATGAACCCGTGCTCAGCTATGCTCCAGGAAGTAAAGAACGCGCCGCGCTAAAAAAAGCCATTGAAGAAGCGCGTGCTCAGGAGCTGGACATTCCCATGTACATCGGAAGCAAAGAAATCCGCACGGGCAATAAAAAACGACTTGCTCCTCCGCATGATCATAAGCATACCTTAGCGCATTTTCACGAAGGCGACAGCACGCACGTTGAGCAAGCGATCAACGCTGCCTTAGCGGCGAAAGCGCAGTGGGCCGGGTTAAGTTGGGAACACCGCGCCAGTATTTTTCTGAAAGCGGCCGATCTGTTGGCAGGTCCTTATCGCTACAAGATCAACGCCGCGACAATGTTGGGCCAATCGAAGAATCCATATCAGGCGGAGATTGATTCGGCCTGCGAACTGATCGACTTCCTTCGATTCAACGTGTACTTCATGTCGCAGATCTATCATGAGCAACCCGAATCATCTCCTGGAATCTGGAATCGGCTGGAGTATCGGCCACTGGAAGGATTCACCTTTGCGTTGACGCCATTCAACTTTACCGCCATTGCCGGAAACCTTCCGACATCCATGGCGATGATGGGAAACACCGTAGTGTGGAAGCCCGCCAACACACAAGTTTACGCAGCGAATGTAATCATGCAGGTGTTGAAGGAAGCCGGTCTTCCCGATGGCGTTATCAACTTGATCTACGTTAGTGGTCCGACGGCAGGCGATGTGATTTTTAATCACGCCGATTTCGCCGGAATACATTTCACCGGTAGTACCGGCGTATTCCAGGGCATGTGGAAAAGTATTGGACAAAACATTCAGAAGTATAAAACCTATCCACGCATTGTAGGCGAAACCGGTGGTAAGGATTTCGTTATGGTGCACAAGAGCGCAAATGCGAAAGAAGTTTCGACGGCATTGGTGCGTGGCGCTTTTGAATACCAGGGACAAAAATGCTCCGCTGCTTCACGCGCTTATGTTCCCTCCAACCTCTGGGAAGACGTGAGGAAATACATGGTGGAGGATCTCAAGAGTTTCAAGATGGGAGGCACGGAAGACTTTGGCAACTTCATCAACGCAGTGATCGACGAGAAAGCGTTTGATTCAATCTCCGGATACATTGAGAAAGCCAAAGCGAATGGGAAGAGTACCATCGTAGCCGGCGGCAAATTCGATAAGTCGAAGGGATACTTTATTGAGCCCACCATCATCGAGACCAAGGACCCATCGTCAATCACCATGTGCGAAGAAATTTTTGGCCCGGTGTTGACGATCTATGTTTATCCCGCCGAAGAATTTGAGAAGACTTTGGAATTGGTAGACAAGACATCGCCGTACGCGTTAACAGGATCGATCATTTCTCACGACCGCTATGCTATTGAAGTCGCCACGAAGAAGCTGTCAAACGCTGCAGGAAACTTTTACATTAACGACAAGCCCACTGGAGCAGTAGTAGGCCAACAGCCGTTCGGTGGCGCCAGAGCATCGGGCACAAACGATAAGGCCGGCGCGAAGATGAACCTGATGCGGTGGGTGTCTGCAAGGTCGATTAAGGAAACTTTTGTACCTCCCGTTGACTACCGATATCCGTTCCTTGACAAAGAGTAAGCGGAAAAAGATTTGTGGTGTGAACCTAAATGATTAGCCAGTATGAATAGAAAGATTCTTAACGTGTTGCTACTCGTTGGCATTGTGGCGGGATTCTCTGCCTGTAAGGAGGACGAAGATGGAGCTCCCGGAAAGTTTACGTTCCATGGAGAAACCCACGACCTTTCAAAGGCATTTGCCGCCAACTGGGACACCTGGCAAAACGGGGATGATACCTACTATACCTGGGAAATTTCCTTGACTTCATCGGGGGTCGATTACGACGAAACTGAAAAAGAGTTTACCGGTGAAGGAGACGTGGTTAGCTTGAGCATACAGGCAATAAATGACGACGGCTTTTTGCCGGTCGGCACCTATGATCCCATTGGCACGGTATCCACGGTGGTGGAAAAGGGCTGGTGTTGGAGTGACTTCCGGTTAATCGGTTATGACTTCGACGAGGAAGACGGTGTAGTCGATGTAGGCGCCCAGACTGTGAACGCCACCATTTCTAAATCAGGAGATGTATACACCATTAACTTCACCATAGCCCCTGATACCGGTGAGACGATTACTGGTTCCTATTCGGGCAGCGTCAGGGAGGTTGAGTATTAATTAATTCCAGGCGAATTCAAGATCTGCCAAGAGACGTTTGTACCATTCGTTGACTACCGATATCCCTTACTGGACAAAAGACTAAGCGACCAATCATTGTTGTGTAGCGCCGGGAAACTGACAACTTTTTTTTCAGCGTGAATAATATTGTCGAGCGGGCACGTTAAGATTGTATAAACCTAAATTGTGAGTAAGTATGAAAAGGAAGAGTATCAGTTTAATGTTGTTGGTTGCCGTTGTCGTGGGTTTCTCCGCCTGTAAGGATGATGAGGAAGCTCCTGGGAAGTTTACATTGGGTAGCAAAACGTACGAACTTGGAAAAGCCGTTACACTTTTTTTGGAGGCATATGGATCGCCAGGCAACATGTACTATGTGTGGCGTATAGCGTTAGCCTCACCGGGAGTCAATTTTGATGAAGACGACAAGGTATTCACCGGTGCAGGAGAAGTAGTTCTGCTAACAATCTATCCCAAGAATGACGATAGTTTTTTGCCTGAAGGTACCTATGACGGGGAAGATCAGGAGACATGGTGCGACTACGTGGTAACGGGTTATGACTTCGCCAATATAGAAGGCGATACATACTATGATTTTGAAGAGGTAACTGTCACAATCTCCAAATCTGGCGATACCTATACCATTGCATTCACGATTGTTACTGTCGATGGTGAAACCATAACCGGTAGCTACACCGGAGCTGTTCAGAACGTTGGAGATTAATTCGAAGAAAGGTAGGAAACGTTGTACCATCTGTTGTACTGATATCCATTCTTGGACAAAAGAGTAACCGCCCGATTTTTGTTATTGTTCGCCTATAAAGTGACAACGTTTTGTTGGCGAGGAATAGTATTGTCCGGTAGAAAAGGCTATCTTCGGTAAACCTAAAATATCAACGAGTATGAAAAGAAAGATTTTTAGCCTAATGCTGCTGGTCGCTCTCGTGGTGGGATTCTCTGCCTGTAAGGATGATGATGACACACCTCCGGGGAAGTTTACGCATGATGGTAAGACGTACGACCTGGCAAGAGCCTTTGCGACCCTTTGGGACTCATGGACATCCGGAGATGACACGTACTATGCGTGGGATCTCTACCTGACTTCTTCGGGCATCAACTACGATGAAACTGAAGAGGAGTTTACGGGTGAAGGAGAAGCAGTCCTTCTAACTATTTATGCTTTGAATGACGACAGTTTCGTACCCGTCGGTACCTATAACTCGGCTGATGACGAGTGCTGGAGCGACGGTGTGTACGTTGACTTTAACGTGGAAACCGGAGACGGTGATGAGTTCGAAGACTTCGACTCTGTGACTGTTACGATCACCAAGTCGGGCGACACATTTACTATTGAATACACGATCGAATTCACTGACGGCGATACCGTAACTGGTAGCTATAAGGGCAGTATAAAAGAAATCGGCGACTAAATAGCACAAAAAGGCAGGGCGTTAACCCTGCCTTTTTTCTTTCCGACCTTTAATTTCAATGTCGGCTGGTACGTTATCTCAATTGCTCCAACCCTTACCAGTTTGACGCATTCCTTACATGGAACAGGATTGCCTGGAAAACCATTTTTCAATCGGTTTAATCTCGCTAAATTGCATGTTAGACCCCTCAATTACAGATAATTATGCAGGTATAGCCAAATGAATAGTGCAACCGATTTCGTCGTGCGCGGATGGCGAAGAATTTTCTTCGCCCTGATGTGTTGCATCCTTTCCATTCCGTCGTTCTCTCAATCCTGTGCCTGCCCAACGGTCTCCACTTGTGCTCCCTGTGGAGGTGGCCTCACAAAACTTACGCTGAAATTCAACGGGGCTCTGGCCAGTACAGTCGTCGTTTCCGATCAGTCGGGTCCAATTTTTAACAGCGTGGTAGCTGCCGGTGCATCGTTTGACCTAGCGGGCTCTCCACCAAACGGAAAATTTTCCGGTCCGCAACTTACCATCACCGTAAATGGTGTAGCGAATGCAACGATCAGTTCGAATTGCAATTCACCTGTATTGATTGGCGACACCTTTGGAAGCTTCACCGTGATGAATGGTACCAGCTTCACCGGTGGCGCGCTTTGCTGTTCAGCTTCCGTGACCGAATCGATCCCACCCGTGATTACATGCCCAGCAAGTTTTTCCGTATCGATCACATCGGGGTGTACAACTACAGCGACATGGTCCACACCGAACGCAACGGATAACTGTGGCATCTCGAGTGTGACGTCAACACATACATCTGGTGCTTCTTTCCCGGTAGGTTTTACTACCGTGACTTATACTGCAACAGACAACTATGGCAATACCGCCACCTGTTCCTTCACCGTAGAAGGTAAGGACGCTTCAGCTCCTGTGTTTACCAGTTGTACTGGTAACGTGGAGGTGGTTGCCGGCAGCACCTGCACCGCAGCGGCAACCTGGGTTGTTCCGACAGCAAGCGACAATTGCAGTGTTACATCTTTCACATCAGACCACGTTCCAGGTGAGGTCTTTCCAGTTGGCCGAACACCGGTCACCTATACGGCCAAGGATGCCGCCGGCAATTCGGAAACCTGTCAGTTTGTGGTTGTCGTAACGAGCGGACCGACTTTACAATGGGCGAATTGCCCCGAAAACATTTCAACTCAATGCGATGAATCCGGACAGGTCAGTGTTACCTGGGACGAACCCACGATTGGTGTACCATGCGGGACCGTGACGACAAGCAAAACGCATCAACCTGGCGACGTGTTCGAAGTGGGCGATACCGAAGTAGTCTATTCGGCTAATGATAATAGTGGTCGCTCGGCGACCTGCGCATTCATCGTATCGGTTTCCTATGAAGATATCGATATCGACGTTACACAATTGGTGACGCCCAATGGCGATGGTGTTCATGATACCTGGGAACTTACCAACATCGAAAAATTCGGCGACAACAAAGTGACTATCGTGGATCGTTGGGGAGGCGTGATCTATAAGGCGTCAGGCTATGATAACGATCAGGTTGTCTGGAAAGGACTTAACACGCGCGGATCGATTGTTCCCACCGGAACATATTTTTATACGCTCGAGATTCGATCCGCTGGAAGGATAGCAGAAAAAAAAGGTTTCATTGAACTTATACAGTAGATGAAACAGTGGCTATCCCATAGTAGAAGAAAGCAGTTGGCCGTGATCCTCTTCAGTTTGTTTATCACTGAAAGTTTCGGTCAGCAGGCTGCACAGTTTACGCAGTACATGTTCAATGGTCTTGTGCTCAATCCAGCCTATGCGGGTGCTGACGAAGCGTTGAGCCTTACCTTTATCGGCCGCCAGCAATGGACCGGTATTGAAGGCGCGCCCTCCACGCAGACATTTTCAGCGCACACGCTGATTAAAGCCAAGCACATTGGCGTTGGACTCAACCTGGTAAACGACAAGATTGGCGTTCATCGCAATCTCAATGTCATGTCGAGCTATTCTTATCGGATACAACTCGACCGGAAAACTTTTTTGTCTTTCGGAATTCAGGCGGGAATTCACAACAGTCGATCCGATTACAACTCCATCCAACGAGCCAATGATCCGGCATTGTTGAACGTTGTGGCGGCGAAGACCAGTTTTGATTTTGGTGCGGGCATTTACTTCGGAAGCCCACGCCTGGTGTTGGGATTTTCTGCGCCCACAATTCTTCCGCAGAACATTGAACTCAACGACTCCGTCGGCGTTCACTTTAAGGGAGACAATTTCTTCCTGCTCGCCAGCTACCGGATCAAAATAAACGAGGCGGTGGAAATGCAGCCTGGTGTTTTACTCAAATATCGCCAGGACGTACCGCTGTCATACGATGTGAACCTGAACATGATTTATCGACAGGTTTTAACATTAGGTCTTTCGTATCGAAGGGAAGAGTCCATTGATTTTCTTTTTAAAGCCCAGGCAACGCCTCAACTTCAGCTAGGGTATGCTTACGACTATCCCTTGCAATCCGCTTCTGTAATGGGAGCGGGTTCCCATGAGCTCATGGTGAATTACTTGTTTCGGTATCCTTCAACCAACAGCACATCACCCCGATGAAAGCGACCTTGATCAAAGTGTGCGGAGTGGGGTGCCTTGTGGCGTTGTTGATGTTTTCCAACAAAGCATCTGGCCAGCAAACGGTTTTCACAATAATGAAACACGATTCTGAACTGGCTCAGTCGTTCTTTGAGCAAGGTAATTATCGCGAAGCGGTTGAGATATTCTCCCGGCAATTGAGGCAGGGTGCTGGCAAAGAGACACACATTAAACTGGCGCGGTGCTACTTCGCGCTGAAGGAACACCAGAACGCTGTTGCGTCGTATGAACAATATCAACAGGCGGGTGGCGATCTTTCGCTGGACGATCTCTACAACTACGCCGAAGCCGAATGCGCCCAGGCAAACTATGACAAAGCGTTGTCGATTTATAAAGCATACATCAAACGCGATCCTGACAATGACCTGGTGATGAAGAAAGTGTGGCAACTGGACAACCGCAGTGCGTTGTATGAAGATTCCACGCATTTCGCGATCAGGAGTCTTCCATTCAATACGGGGCTTGGCGAATTGTGCGTTGTACCCCATCACGATGAGTTGTACTTCATGAGCAACCGGAGTCGCCCGGAGTTGATAGAAAGAATAAACCCGAACACGCAAGCCTCGCTATACGGTATCTTCCAAACGAAAAAAATACAGGATACCGCCACCCATCAGGTCACTTACAAATCTCCCATGCTCTTTAAGGAAATCAGGAATTCGAAGTCGAACGTCGGCCCGTTGGCGTTTTATCAGAACTACACAAAATTGATTTTTGTTGCAGCGTCACAGAAGAGCACGAAGAAGAAAGGTACGCTTGGTTTATTCTTTGCGGAACAAGCCAACGGCGAATGGATTATAAAAGATGAATTTCAATACAACAGCGACCAATACTCGATCAGTGATCCTGCCATTAGCTCTGACGGCCTGGTGTTGTATTTTTCTTCAGATATGAAAGGTGGACAAGGCGGCAGAGATTTATACCGTTCAGACTTCTCCAATAGTCGGTGGACGCGACCGGTTAATCTGGGCGCGGCGATTAATACATCAAAAGAGGAAGTGTTTCCATTTCTGCATAAAGATCAAACCCTTTATTTCTCATCCAACGGACACCCTGGACTCGGCGGACTGGATATCTTCATTTCCGAAAAACAATCGGGCGATTTTGCTGAGCCTCGAAATGCAGGTTATCCGTTAAACAGCTGCCTGGATGATTTCGGTATTTCAATTGACTCAACGTCAACGGGAGGGTATTTTACTTCAAATCGTAAGAACGGCGGATTTGACGATGATCTTTACGCATTTGAAATGGATCTGCAGACGTATCCGTTAGTCTTAACTGGGATGATGAGGTTCAAAGAGAACGTTAATGTAGACGATGCCGACATGGTAGCGCTGGTGGATGTCAAATTCTCTTTGATTGACAATGTTCGCAAGGTGACCGTTGTAGAAAGTAATACGGATTCACAGGGTAGATTTGAGATCACAATTCCTTATTTTAGTAACTATCTTGTTCGTGTGGTCGGTTCCGATGGGGAGGAGCATATCGCGGTGTTGAGTATTCCGCGCTACCGAAAAGAATTTAGTTCCTACGAGATCGTGTTTGTGAAGGACTCGTACCAGACCATTCGATAAGGCATTGGAACATGAGCCGACCATTTAATCTTTTTGACCTTAAAGTGTTTTCCGGCAGGCTGCTATTCCTGTTTTTTTTGCTGAGTACAACGCTTCAAGCACAGCAGAAGCAAACCGTTCAGGTCAAGACGTTCGATCAGAACCTCCAGGTGTTTCGCAATGTGGAGGTTTCCATCAACCGGAGAGATTTCGTGTCTATCGGTGAAAAGGGAATGGCCTTTACCGAATTGAACGTGCAAGAGCAAATTCAGTCGGTTACCATTAAGAACGAAACGCTGGAAGCGGCCTCCTGGAATTTTAGCAAGGGCGTAGTGGAAATCATCATCCGCAAAAAAAGCCACCGGATGTTTTCTATTCAGCTTCGGAATCAGGATGCGGGACCTGTTGCCAACTTGCCGATCAATTTTGAAGGCAGCAAGAACTTGAAGGCCACCTCTGATGCGAACGGGAAATTTGAAATACCCTTGTCGCTGGAGGAGAAGGTAATTTCAGGTACGCAGTTTAAGATTGAGGGTTACCACATTGTAGGCTTGCAAGGAAATGACGACGGTGGTGTATTGACCATTGAAGCCGTTAAGAACCAACAGGAACCACCCAAACAAAATCAGGATTATTTCAAGAACTTCGATATATCCAAGCTTGATTCCATCCAATCACTAACGGCGTTCTACGCGATCTTCAAGCGATATCCCATGAACACGCTGAGTGAAGAGGCTCGCAGAAAGATCGATGAGAAATTTAATCAGCTGGTGAATCAGCATGAGGACTCCCTAAAAATTGCCGGCAGCGAATTCATGGGGAAGATCTCTGACTCCTCGCTGGTGGGCGACGACATCAGAAACCTGTTAAGCCAGGCACAGCTTGAAAATTCAACGCTCGATGGCCAGCGCTCTGACTTTGACGAGAAGATCAGGATCATAAACGACAAACTTTCCAGTGGCATTGTAAACCTTGATGCCAATTCGCGCCAACAATTATTGGCCGACCTTACCATACTTGAAAAATTACTGACCGACAATGAAAGCCGGTTTTACAAAAATCAGAATGACTACCGGCAGATCATCGACGCGCTGAAAGGGAAATTTTTAGACGTTGAAAATCTCGAGACGCGACTTTCCGAGAGCGAAGCGCAGCGATTGGAGGAACAGCGGGTATTTCAACAGCGACTGGTGGCGGCATTTGTGTTGGTGGTGGTCTTCGGTGTTTTAATCCTTCTGCTGATTCGTTTCAGTGCACGTTTACGGAAGCAGAAAAAAAATCTGGAAGCGGCGAACGCGGAGATTCAACGAATCAACGAAAACCTGGAGTCGATTGTGGACCACCGAACGCGCTTGTTGGCGGAAGCCCACCGCGAGTTGGATACTTTCTTGTACCGCGCGTCGCACGATCTTCGTTCACCCGTACGCTCGATTGTTGGATTGTGTAGCATCGGTGAACACATGTCCCAGCGTGAATTGGTTGATAAGGTGAAGAGCACCACGATGGAGATGGACCGGCTCTTGAAAAGCCTCAGTGTGATTAGTGAGATCAACCAGCCTTCCAACTATTCGTCGATCACGTTGCTGCATGTGGTCGAGGATGTCCGCCAAAAATTCAGTGAGTACATCCAGTCGCAGAATATTCGGGTGACGATCAACTGCCCGGCCGACCTCGTATTTTTTTCCTATCCAAACCTGGTCGAAGTAATTTTAATGAACCTCTTCGAGAACGCTCTGTTCTTTAGTGCCTTGCGTGGCAATATCGAGGCTCACGTTGAATTCAAAGCCGACTACAAAGGCGATGGCGTTGAATTCAGTGTATACGATAACGGTATTGGCATCGACGCCGACATTCGCCAGCGCCTGTATGACATGTTCTATAAAGGCCACACGGAATCGAAAGGAAACGGACTCGGACTGTACATTGTACAAAAGTCGGTTCAGGCATTAAATGGTTCTATCAGAATGGAATCCGAAGTCGGTAAGTATTCCAGGTTCATTGTTGATTTACCGTTGAGCATCACTTCTCAAAAGGAGCTTGCCTGAGTTCGATTCTCCGACAAACGCGCATATCTGCCGATGAGCAGATTGTTATCATCCCACCCTTAAAATTGATAGGGACCATTTGTTTTTAAGTGGTGTCGGAAATGTTAAAACGGCATTTTAGGCCCGCCAATTCTCCCCCTGTCGATGTACCTTGGCGATATATTTATTGACTATGATTCGAAGCGTATTACTCATTGCTGTGTGGCTTTTTTCTACCGTTACCTTAACGTTGGCGCAGACAGTTTCCAAATACATTGTGGTGGACCAATTCGGTTATCGCCCAAATGCAAAGAAGATTGCGATCATCCGTGATCCGCAGACGGGATTTGATCAGGCTGAGTCGTTTACACCGGGCACTACTTACGCAGTCATAAAGAAGAGTAATGGCCAGGAAGTAATGAGTGGGGCGCTGACGAACTGGAACAGCGGAACGACGGACGCATCATCCGGTGATAAGGTGAAGTGGTTTGACTTTTCATCCGTAACCGACCCTGGCAAGTACTACATCCTGGATGTTTCCAAGAACCTTCGTTCGTTTGAATTCGAAATACGCGAAGACGTTTACGAGGAAATGCTTCGCCATGCCGTTCGCACCTTTTTCTACCAGCGTGCCGGTTTTGCAAAGACTGCGACGTATGCTGGTGCCGCGTGGGCGGATGGTGTCAGTCACATGAAAAATCTGCAGGACAAGAATGCGCGACAGTATAACAAAACAGCAGATGCTACCTCTGAACTTAACGTCAGCGGCGGATGGTATGACGCCGGCGACTATAACAAATACACAAACTGGACGGCGAACTATGTCGTGGAGTTTATGCGCGCCTACATCGAGAATCCGGAAGTGTGGCTCGACGATTACAACCTTCCCGAGTCGGGTAACGGAACACCAGACCTGCTGGATGAAGCCACGTGGGGTATCGATCATCTGCTGCGCATGCAAAGGAGCGATGGAAGTGTGTTGAGTATTGTGGGCCTTTCACACGCGAGCCCACCGTCGACCGCGAATGGTCCAAGTTATTATGGAACCGCGAGTACCTCAGCGACACTGAATACGGCAGCGGCATTTGCACTGGCGTCGAAAGTTTTCGCGGGCCGCGGCATGACAACCTACGCAGACTTGTTAAAAGAGAAAGCAATTCTGGCGTGGACGTGGGCGGACGCGAATCCAAATGTGATCTTCAAGAACAATGATCCCGCCTCCGGCACAGGCGGCCTCGGTGCCGGGCAACAGGAAGTAGATGACTATGGACGCCTCACAGCAAAACTCGAAGCCGCATGTTTTCTATTTGATCTCACGGGTGATACCGCTTACCGTACTTTCTTTGATAGCAACTACGATGATGTCCACCTGATCGCCTGGAACTATGCTTATCCATTTGAACCTGCCAACCAGGAATTGTTGCTGCACTATACTACTATTCCGGGCGCAACGCCCTCGGTCGTTACCAACATCAAGAACGTTTACAAGAATGCGATGAACAGCACGGATAACTTCGGGGCTTACACGTCCAGCAAAGATCCCTATCGTGCTTACATTAAGGACTACACGTGGGGCAGCAATCTTACGAAAGCCAATCAAGGTCTCATGTTTACCGATATGATTCAATATAGCATCGACGCATCGAAGGATGAGACAGCGCGCGAAGCCGCAGAGGGATTCATACATTACATACATGGGGTAAACCCTTTTAACATGGTGTATCTCTCTAACATGTATGAATACGGTGGCGAAAACTGCGTGAATGAATTTTATCACACCTGGTTTGCCAATGGCAGCGCCAAGTGGGATCGCGTCGGTACTTCTACCTATGGACCTGCACCCGGTTATCTGGTCGGCGGACCCAACCCTTCGTACGACTGGGATGGTTGCTGTCCTGGCAATTGTGGAGGAAGCAACGCGGTTTGTAATTCCGAATCGCTCACGCCGCCCAAAGGTCAGCCAGCGCAAAAGTCTTATAAGGACTTCAACACCTCCTGGCCGTTAAACTCATGGTCCGTAACAGAAAACAGCGATGGCTATCAAATTGGATACATCAGGCTGCTGGCCAAGTTCGTTGTAGCAGACGGACCTGATGAAGTAACAGGCATATCAGAAAGAATAGACAGTTCAATTCTTGTATCTCCCAATCCTACAACCGGTCTTTTGAATATCGCAGGAGTACCTTCTGCTGAGTACCAGGTTCGCCTGGTAAACAATGTTGGAAAGACGTTGTTGGTTGAAGGCAAGAAAGGAGCGAGCACACTGAATCTATCACCGCTTGCTTCCGGCGTTTACCTTGTCATGATTCGATTCGAGGGTAAGCAAGTCGTTCGGAAGGTCATTAAGAATTAAATGACCATTCGAATTGAAGTCCTGATTTCGTTGGATTCGCTTAGTACTGAGATCCTATTCTAAAGACAAAGCCGGCGCGGAAATCAACCATTTCAACATAGCTGCTGTACAAGTAACCCACGTGGTGCTCATGCACGATCTGCGTTTGGTTGTTGATGTACTTTGCCGTTACATCGGATGCGGGATTTCCGGTTTGATGATGATGGTCTGCATCAGTATTCATGTAGTTCACCTTGCCGCCGAGCACAACGTTCGCACTGACGTTGAAAAGAAAAACATCGGTGTCCATGTTCTTGAAAACAGAACTTAAGTCCCAGTGGAAGCCGGCGCCTCCGGTGACGGAGAATGTTCCATCCTTCATCAATAGATCGCGATCGACAGGTTCGCACTGATCAGTTTCGTCAGGATCATAAATGTTCAACGAGGTGCGGAACCAGGAATAGCCGCCCTTCGCGGTGATGTAGGGTTTGATGATTCTTCCTTCGATGGGCACGATATAGTACCGTGCGGCAAGGAAAAGATTCGTGAAAGAGTTATCGACGATAATATCCATCGGTGCGACAGTGCCGTCGCTCATGGTGTAGTCCTGACGACTCTTATCATGACCATAAATGGTATAGTTCAAATCCATGCCAAGGCTTAACCGGTCATTTTTTGGCAGCGCAAAATAGAAGTCCAACGTCACACCATTGCCCCGCCGGATGTTCTGCTTCATGGTGCCGGTGGGAGATGCATAGGTGTACCCAATGCTGAAATCGCGCGTTACTTGGGCAAACACAGAATTGCCTGCAAGAACGAATAGGAGGAGGGTCACAGGTTTCATAATAAGTTAAGTTAAGCAATTTAGAGGAACACGCTCAGGGCGTGTAGGGGTATTTTAACTATCGTGATGCAGCAATTCTTTTGCCGGTTTTCCTTTTGAATCAAAAAACAGGATAAAATTCTAAAGGATTGCGAGAAGGATTGAAAAGTGTTAAAAAAAGACGAGCCAGGAGGATTGGCCCCCCTGGCTCGTGCGATGAAGTACTGGATTCTTACCAACTCGTTTGCGTGGTCACTTTAATGACCTGATCGCTTTTTAGACATTCTTCAAACATTTTAAGATACTCCTTAGCTTTTGTCTCCCCATACGCGGCGGTGAGCGGAAGCATCATGTCATAGCCATCGGGACTGGTCGCTGCATCCATTAGGTAATAATACGTGAAGGTCTTGTCGGGATTTTGATGGGTAGGCTTGAGTGTTCTCACCGTTGATCTCATCTTCGGATAATGTTTGGCCGTCGCTGGCTCCAGGTAGTTGAAGTTGAATGCTTCAAACTGTTTCACCATATCCGGTTTAATATAATTTTCGATTACCCATACCGTGTCGTTCAAGGCAGCGCGCTGCACCGGCGCTGGACTGTTCGTGGTCCAGATGTCGCGCTGCAGTTTCCATTGTCCTTCTTCTTTTGCCCAGGTGACGATGTATTTTCCTTCATCCACCGGTTGATCGCCGCCAGCGTAAAGTTTGTAGCGACCTTCTTCGATGGCAACATCGCCGAAGCTTTCTGCAGTCAGGGTTTCCAACTCAGCTTTGTTCAACCCCATGCCCATCACGGCGTTCCAGAATCCTTCGATGGCCTCGCGCCCCTCCACGACATCGCTGTTGGCCGGAAATAATTTAGCGTTACTCGTATATTTTTGAGCCAGGGATTTCGCGTCGCTCTTGCCGAAGGCTTCCGTGAAGCCCTTGTTCGCGTCCCTGATTTCAGCGCTGACATCTTTGGATTTTTGTGAGCACGAGTGGAACAACATCACCAAGAGGCAGACGGCCAGGATTTTGATAAACAATTTTTGGTCTTTCATTTTCTATGGGTTAAGGAGGATTAATCGGCTCGGATAACGCGAACTACTTTGATGTTCGATCCCGTTCTTACTTTCAGGAGATACACGCCGTTCGTCATCGGTTCCTTGATTTCAATCAAGGTATTCGTGACGGCTTCGGAATGGTGGATGGCTCTGCCTGCGAGGTCGGACAGCTCCAGCGTAACCGCTTGCTGTTGCGGTGTCTCGACATACACGGAGAATTTTTCCTGGAATGGATTTGGTGAAACATGGACGCTGAACGCTTCCCGTTGAACTTCGGTGATTTCAGTTTCAGGAGCGCTCATCCGGGCGGCGGGTGAACCCGCCGTGGTAAAGCTTCGCGATGATCCCCACATTCCCGGCACCATGTTATTGGTGGATACGCGGCCATAGTAGGTCGTTCCGCTGGCAAGCCCGGGGAAATTGATCGTTCGCTGATTCAGCGACCTCACGATGGAGGTTCCGGTGAAGTCGGCACGCGTATTCAGTTCAATCGTGTAGAGTGTAGCACCCGGTACAGAGTTCGACATTATGTTCACCGTCGTCCTGACGCCGGTAGCGCCATTGGCCGGTGATGTAATGTAAGCGAGTGCTGCGCCATCGCGTGTGAAGAACCTTCGCACTTCTCCAAATTCTTCGGTCAAGTTTGTTCTTACGCGTGAATAGTACGTCGTGTTATATCGTAAGCCGGCGAAGGCGAGCGTCCGATTGTTTCCCGTTCGTTCAACCGCGATCACGGCAAAGTCTTCCGTTTCACTGAGTTGAATGGTGTAGGTCGTAGCATTCGGAACAGCATTGGATGTGATGTTGAGGCTGACGTTTTGATCAACCGCATCAGGTGCAGGCTTGGTGACATAAGCGTAACTCGCTGCGTTAAGCGTCGTGAACGTTCGTGTCGCGCCCCAGACAATGCCCATGTTCGTCCTGACGCGAGCGTAGTAAGTAGTATTCGACCTCAGTCCATTGAAGGCCAGCGTTCTTCCGCCAGATAAGACGACCGCCGTTGAAGGATTAAAATCCGGATCGGGGTTGAGTTCAATGGTGTACACCGTTGCCTGCGGCACCGCATTGGCGGTCACGCTGACGTTCAGCTTCACGCCAGTCGCGTTGTTGGCAGGAGAGGTGATGTAGCTGAACACCTCGGGTCCCAGGGTTGAAAACGTCGTTACTTTTCCGTAGGCTGGATTGAGGTTGGTCCTCACGTGCGCGTAGTAGGTCGTGTTGTATTGCAGGGTGTCAAAGGTGCGCGTGCGTGCGCCGGTTTTTGTTTTTAATCCGCTGCTGAAATCTGGCGTTGTACTGATTTGAATCGTGTAATTAGCCGCCCCCGTTACTGCCCGCGCTGTGAGCACAAGTTTTACATTCTGGCCCGTGGCACCATCAGCGGGCGTGGTGAGATAAACATTGGGAACGGTGCCCGTGATCGAGAGCGTTCCATTTACCAAAGTGTATTCGTAGTTGTTGTCGCTGCCGCCCGTTGCTTCAATCGGATAGGCGCCGGGAACACTGGTGATGTTTGCCGTTGTGGAAAGCGTGGGTAAGTTGTCCAGGTAGGTTTGGCCTTCTGTACCTTTGAAGCCGGCGTACGCAAATGTTAACGCGGGGTTGGCGACGCCGTAGACCCTCGTTTTGCTTTCTGCGGTAAGCGTAAGGGGAGATTTGGTGACACCATACTCACCGTTGATGAAATTGAAATTGTAGTTGTTGTCCTGCCCAAGGATCGATAGCCTGATGGGATGCGTACCGGCTCTTGTGAACTGATCAGCAGGAACGCCAATGATCGGTGCGGGCTGCTCGACGAGCACACTCGCCTGTGGCACTGCATCCAGCGAACTCAGGTTGTCGCCGTTGACAAATCCGGTGTAGGTAATCGTTAATGGGACGAGATCATCTCCATAGATGGACGTTTTGTTGTCGGCTTGCGCCGTGAGTAAAGCTTTTGAAACCGATAAAGTCTGAACAACATTTTCGGCGGGGAAATAAGATTCATTTCCTTCCTGGCTCGCGGTGATAATGGTTTCGCCAGCGTTGTGAATGGTAACGGTGTTGCCGGTGACGGTTGCTACAGTTGGATTACTGCTGGTATAGCTCGCGGCTAATCCTGAACTCGCTGTGGCATTTAGTGTGAAGGTTGGATCGCCGTACGTTTTGACCGCAAGAGGATCAAATGAGATGTTCTGGGCTTCTTGGGTAGGTTCGCCGAGTAACAACAAGGATCCATAAGCTGGGTATTGTCCATCGCTACCATTGAAATTTCGAAGCGTGACGAAGTTCGTTCCGTCTTTGGCGATGGAAAATATTGAACCGTATCCGTCCCCACCAGCGGTCATTCCATAAAGCTTTCCATCAAAGCCTTGGATTAGGCTTCCTTGAGGCGCGCCGTAGAAATTGCTAAAATTCCGAAGCAGGCTGTAGCCAGTTCCGTCTTTTGCGATAGAAAAGATAACTCCATAACCGGAACCGCCGGTTTGCGTCATACCATAGAGCCGCCCATCACTGCCTTCGATTAAATTACCACGCGGAGTGCCTCCGTTTGAATTGTTGAAATTCAGTAACACTGAATATCCAGTTCCGTCTTTCGCTAAGGAAAAAACCACCCCGTTGCCGCTGCTTCCTCCGACGGCGGCCATACCATAGAGTTTGCCGTCGCTGCATTCGGTGAGACTACCAGATGGGGCGCGGCCATCAGAAAAGGCAAAGTTCTTTATGACCGCGTACCCAGTTCCGTCTTTGGCGATAGAAAATATCACGCCTACTCCAGGATTCCCACCGGAGGATGTCATGCCGTAAAGTCTGCCGTCGCTGCTCTCGATTAAACTTCCTTGGGGAATAGCGCCTGTTGAAGAGTTAAAATTGTACAGTGCGGTAAATCCCGTTCCGTCTTTGTCGATTGAAAACAGAATGCCTCCGTTGGAGCTTCCTCCATATTGCGTCATGCCATACAGCTTGCCATTACTTGCTTCCGTCAGGCTTCCACTGGGCGCGCGGCCAATTGAATTGATGAAACTGTGAAGCACGGTATAACCAGTTCCATCCTGGGCAAATGAAAATATGGTGCCGTCACCCGCGATGCCTCCAGCGAGTGTCATACCATAGAGCCTTTCATTACTCCCTCGGATTAAGCTCGCTTGCGGTTTACTGCCGTTCAAGCTGCCAAAGTTGTGAAGCACATTAAAGTTCGAACCGTTCTTAGCGATTGAGAATATCGTTCCAGCATTGGAGGGTCCTCCGTACGAGGCCATTCCATAGATCAATCCATCGCTACCTTCCAGAACGCTTCCACGAGGAGTGTTTCCCGCTAAGCCGGCAAAGTGCTGAAGAATTGTAAAGCCAGAACCGCTGGCGCCTATGGAGAATAGCACACCTCCACCGGAATTGCCGCCAAATTGAGTCATCCCATACAATTTGCCGTCACTGCCCTTGGTCAAACTTCCATAAGGATTACCTCCGTTTGAATTGTTAAAATTCTGAAGTACCGTAAAATCTGTGCCGTCTTTGGCGACAGAAAACACAACGCCATTACCGGAAGTGCCTCCATTCTCCGTCATGCCATAAAGCCTGCCATCATTACTTTCAGTCAAGTTTCCATTCGGTATCATCCCGTCCAATCCGTCGAAACTGTGAAGTATCGTAAATGACGTTCCATCTTTGGCGAGTGAAAAAGCAGTCCCGTAGTTGGAGGTGCCTCCTCCACGGGTCAGCCCGTATAGTTTACCATCTGTGCCTTCGATTAAACTTCCTTTAGGACTACGGCCGCTTGAATAGGTGACATAATAATTAAAGGTCTTCAGCAGGGAATAGCCTGTTCCGTCCTTGGCAATGGAAAATACAACCCCTTCGTCAGCGGATCCTCCATATTCAGTCATACCATAGAGCTTGCCATCGCTACCTTCGATTAAACTTCCAGAAGGATTGCGGCCGTTCGAGTAGTTAAAATTCAGTAACACGCTGTATCCAGTGCCATCTTTGGAAATGGTAAATAAAACGCCATAGTTAGAAGTCCCGCCTTGATAGGTCATCCCATACAATCTACCATCGCTACCTTCCACTAAACCTCCCAAGGGACTTCCACCATTCGTTTTGTTAAAATGGTGAAGTGCGGTATAACCTGATCCATCTTTAGCCATTGAAAACACGACGCCGTATCCGTGGTTTCCGCCAGAGGTAGCCGTGCCGTAAATTTTTCCGTCACTTCCTTCAATGGGCGCGGCGTATTGTGGGGCTTCTCCTGTCCCTCCGATGAGATTGTAATTCTGAAACTCGCTTCCATTCGGTTTTATGGAGAAGATGCTGTTCTGTGTCATTCCAAACAGGCGAGGTGTTTGATCAATTGGTTTAGGCGTAAGGGTTAGCGTACCATTCACCAGCGTGATTTGGTAATTGTCATCTATTCCGTTGGCTAAAATAATTGGATATGCTCCAGGAGGGGAATCAACATTAGCTAAAGTATAAGCCTGTGGCCAGGCATCGATGTCCGCCTGAGTGTCAGAATTTTTAAAGCCTGAAAAGGTTATCGTGAATGGAGGGTTGGTCTCGCCTGCCATTCGTGTTTTATCGTCGGCGGTAGCGTTAAGTGGTGCTTGGTTTACTACCAGCGCCTGCGTGATGGGTGGTGCAGGATAGTAATTTTGATTTCCTGATTGAGATGCGGTAATGGTTGTTTGGCCAGCGCCCCTTATGGTGATAGTACTGCCTGAAATCGAAGCGACACTGGGACTGCTGCTCGCGTAGGATATCAGTTGACCTGAGGTTGATGTGGCTGTAAGTCCGAATGATGGGTCTCCGTATGTTTTCGAAGGAAGTGGATTAAATGTGATCATCTGGGGATAGATGTTGCACACCGGTGAGGGAGTAAATACAGGATTATTTATCAGCGTTCCAGGGTGCAAATTGAGATTATCCTTAAGGGTAGAACCGCCTTGCTCATTCATGGCATAATATGCATAAGGGTAAGCATAGGGCGTTTGGTTGAACTGTACGCACATTGAATTCTGGATCTCAACCTGCGAAAGGCTGCGGGTATATATTTTCACATTATCCATTTGGCCATTCCAGTTTCGACCGCCGCCGCCCCAGTTGCCAAGCCGCAGAAACTGAGTGCCATCATAGGGCATAGATATTCCGAATACGCTGGACCTGCTGTCTACCAGACTTCCATCGACGTATACACCTTTGAAATATGGTGTGCACACAATCGTAAGATGTTGCCACACATTTGCCGCCAATGAAAAAGAAAGTGCGCTTGCTGAGAAACCTCCGCCAAAAATATACTGGTTGGTCAACGCGCCATTCTGTTGAACCACCCAAGACCTCGTGTTCGTATGATTGTTGTCAATGATATCAGCATGGGTAACCTGGGTCGCACCGGGCTTCACCCACATCGAAATGGTAAATTCCTGAAGGTTGAACCAATTGCCAAGTTGAGCTTCCTGATTGACGCCATTGAATACTAAGGAATTGTTTATTGGAGGAGTAATGGTTAACGTCCCACTTACCGGAACAATGTTGTAGTTGTCATCAAAACCGCCCATCACGTTAACGGGATAGGATCCCGGTCCACTGGAATAACCAGCGCTGGTCACGGCAACGGGAGTAAAATTAAGGACCGCAGCATTGTCGCCTCCAACGAAGCCGGTGTAGCTGATTGTGAGCGGTGGAGGGCCAGAGTAGTAACTTATTTGGTAGTCGATTGTTTTGTTGTCTGCTGTGGCCGTGAGCGTTGCTTTCGTAACGGTTAATGTTTGAGCAACGTCTTCTGCAGGAAGATAATACGGGTTGCCAGGTTGTGAAGCTGTGATGGTTGTGGTGCCGACACCAACCATCGTAACGGTGTTGCCAGTGATCGTAGCGACCAGTGGATTGCTGCTAACATAGGTGACAGGCAAGCCGGAACTTGATGAAGCCGTGAGGGCAAAAGGAGCGCCGTATGTTTTTGGTGCGAGGGGAGAAAAGGTGAGTGTTTGAGGTTGCTGCACTGGGCTAACAAGTAGTAATGAGCCCAGTGGATTGAGCCCATCGATTTTATTAAAGCTCCGTAAGACGGTGTACTGGTTGGAGCCATCAGTCGAAAGAGAAAAAACAACTCCCGCGCCGTGACTTCCACCGCCTTGTGTCATGCCATACAATTTCCCACCTGGCCCCTCTATTAAACTTCCCCGGGGATTGGCCCCGTCGGAGCCTTGGAAAAATTTCGTGTTTGCGAAATTTGTTCCGTCTTTCGCGATCGAGAATATGGCGCCCTTTCCACCATTTCCGAGATAAAGCGTTCCATAAAGGTTACCGTTGCTTGCTTCCACCAGATTGCCATAGGGGTTTATCCCGGTTGAGGGTGTGAAATTCTGAAGGACGGTATAGGCAGTACCATCTTTAGCAATCGAAAAGATTGTACCACCGGTTGAAGTTCCACCCGTGGTGGTCATTCCATAAAGCCTTCCATCGCTGGCCTCGATTAGGCTGCCGTGCGGTGACCCGCCGGTTGAAGTGGTAAAATTCCGAAGTACCGTGTACGTACTACCATCCTTGGTCATTGAAAATATCACCCCTGCGTTGCTTCCACCGGAGGATGTCATACCATAGAGTTTCCCGTCGGTGCATTCGATCAGATTTCCAAAAGGAATGCGTCCAGTGCTAGTTTGAAAATGATGAAGGATGGAATACCCGGTTCCATCTTTGGTTAAAGAAAACACAACACCTCCTTGACCCGTGCCGCCCCCTGCGGCCATGCCATACAACTTTCCATCACTCGCTTCCAGCAAGTCGCCCTGTACATTTACCCCATTGGCTTCATTGAAATTCTGTAACACCGTGTAACCACTTCCATCCAGGTTTGAGGAGAAGATAACGCCCCGCCCGTGTACTCCGCCGGCCTGGGTCATCCCATATACTTTACCGTCATCGCCCAGGATCAAGCTCGCGGAAGGAAACTGTCCGTTGAGGTTATTGAAATGTTGAAGGACTGAATAGTCTGTTCCATTTTTGTTTACCGAAAACAAAACTCCAAAACGATAGTTCCCGCCGTCCGGAGTGAGTCCGTACAACCTGCCATCTGTTCCTTCCATCAAACTAGCGCCAGGACCTGCGCCATTGGTGCCACCGAAATTGACCAGAATGGAATAGTCCAATCCATCTCTGCTCATGGAGAATAATGCACCTTCGCCATTGGTGCCTCCATTGTTGGTCATGCCATACAATTTTCCGCCGTCGTCTTCAATTAAGTTTCCGTTTGGATAGCCATCGCTAAAGGTGAAGTTGTGAATCACGGTGAAGTCGGCGCCATTGTTCGTGATTGAAAATGCGACGCCTGAATCAAAACTTCCTCCCGCATTCGTCATTCCATACAATCGCCCGTCACTTCCTTCAACAAGCGCACCCCTGGGACTCGCTCCATTACTACCATCGAAGTCTTGGAGTACAGTATACGCCGCTCCATTTTTCTGTATAGAAAAAACAACACCATATCCGAATGATCCGCCGTAAGAGGTGAGTCCATATAATTTTCCGTCACTCCCTTCCATCAGCGTGCCTGACGGGCCGGTTCCCTTAGTCTCGTCAAAGTTCTGGAGCACCGTGTATGACGTTCCATCTTCTTCAATGGAAAAAATTACTCCAAGTGAAGCGCTGCCTCCGCTTTGGGTCATGCCGTACAATTTCCCGTCGCTACCTTTCATTAGACTTCCCCACGGGTAGCTACCCGTTACATTGTCGAGATTTCGGAGGATGGTGTAGCCCGTTCCATCTTTGGCAATGGAGAATATTACGCCGAACCCTTCGCTTCCTCCTTGTGAGGTCATTCCAAATAATTTCCCATTGCTGCCCTCCATCAGATCTCCCGACGGACCGGATCCGTTCGCTTCGTTAAAATTTTGGAGGACGGAATAGTTTGTGCCGTCCTTCTCCACGGAAAAAATGACACCCAAATCGTAGATGCCTCCCCAGTTGGTCATCGCGTACAGTTTACCATCCGATCCTTCGATAGGAGTAGATTTAGGTATGGTGCCCGTACCCATGAAAGGATGGAAATCATTGAAGCTACTTCCATCCAGGTGCATGGAAAATATGTTATTCTGGGTCATCCCAAAAAGCTTCAGTTCCGGATCCTGCGGACTTCCAGTGGGTTGTGCCGAGACGTTTTGAAGGATTAAGAAAAATGAAAGGGTAAGTGCGAAGGAAAGGACGATGTAATCTTTAAGAATAACAGTCGCACATCCTTTCAGGATTGAAGGTCTAGGTAGGTTTTTCATATACAATAAGATTAAAGCCAAAACTTCCAATCAATACTAACCCCTTGACTTGTCACAACTGCGTATCAAATGATACAAGCGTTCAAATTTTTCTTATGAAGGTTGATGTTGATTGTTCAAGAGACTGCCCATTTGTGTTGCCTTTCGCAAACCAAATCGCTTCATGATGTTCTTCCGGTGATTGCGCACGGTGTGGATACTTAATTCATAATATTTTGCAATCTCCTTCGAGGTTAAACCCTCCAGCACTTTTTCGACAATTTGTCTTTCGCGTTCCGTTAACTGTTTGTTCATAGTGGGTCACCTTGTATCAGTAAAATTGCCCTTCGAGGCGTTGGGGTTCAATAGCTCTTTTGGGTCATTTTTGCAACGAAAATCCGTCTGTTAAGCCGGGGGATAACCAATATCCCCCAAAAAGAAAGTGGGATACGCGTTGCAACGTCTAAGGAAATGGTCTATCTTAAATGAGGCTTTAACTGTCTATGGATAAGCTTACCCGTTGGAATTCATCCGCGTTGCCCTTTAATCCGGAACGCCTCACGGAGCGCATATTGGCCCTGAGCGATATGGCCGTGGTACTCACCCGCGATCCGGGCGAAATCCTCTATTGTAGCCAAAGCATGGTAACGGTCTTAGGCCTCTCCAACGAAGACGTTCTGAAAGGCGGTTGGGCGTACCTGCATTCCTGCTTTCATCCTGATGATCTGAAATTGTTTCAACAGAAGGCGCTTCCTTCCTTGAAACGCGCGCTGAGAAAAGTACCCGAGCGCGATCGACCGCGCTGCGTCTTCAACTACACGACGCGCATTCGTCATGCACGAGGTCACTACGTATTGGCCGCAGTGGAAAATCAACCGGTCGAATGGCATGGACGGGGCTGGCCGCAGGTGTACATGACCGTGCTGAAAAACATCACACCCTTTGGCAACAATCACAAAATGATGGTGATGGTGTCTCGCCAGGAAGAGAGCCGGCAGTTCATAAACTTACATCAACAATCTTTTGATTTTCGATGGGAGCCATTTACAGATCGCGAAGTGGAGGTGATCCGTTTGATTGCGCAAGGGCTTACCAGCAAGCAAATGGCGGTTCAGTTACACATCAGTCCCGAGACGGTGCGGAATCACCGGAAAAATATATTGCTTAAGTCACAGTGTTCATCAAGCACAGAACTCAGTGCCTTTGCTAGCCAGAAAAGAATGTTATGATCTCCTCAGCCGTTAAAAGTGAAGCATGGATCAAGAGCATTCGGTTGATTTATCAGGCTAGTCAACCCTTACGATGTGTTAATGGAAAGCAAAACGTAAGTTTATGAAACGCGAAGAGCTTGCCATTAACAGCATTGGACAATCGTATCGGACGGGTACTGCCGCCGGTATTTCGGACGAAGAGGTAAAGCAGTATGTCCACTCCGTAGAATTTCTCGAAGATATTTTGCGCTTTAGTAAAACCGCCTTTCTGGTCATTGAATTCAAGACGTGGTCGTATGTTTATTGCTCAAACAATGCTCAGGAAGTTATCGGTCACTCACCAGAAGAACTTATGATAGGGGGACCCAAATTTGGACTGAAACGCCTTCACCCCAAAGACCTTATTACCCAGGGAGAAATTCATCCTGCCATGGTGGACTTCTTTATGGGATTGGATTCGCCTGAAAAGAATCGGCACAAGTTCTCCTTCACGTCGCGGGTGATCCACAAGGATGGGCGAGTGGTTCAGCTGCTTCAGCATAATTTTTTTTTGAAGTGGGATGATCACGGAAATCCCCTGTTGAAACTCATCACCTTTACCGACATAACACCATACAAAACAAACAACGATGTTGTGTTTTATGTCAGTCGCCTGCTCGATGATGGTTCAAGTGAATTGGTCTCGCAAAAAAATTTTTCCGGCAGCAAGGACATCGCGATGAGCAACCGCGAGCTCGAGGTGCTCCAACTCCTTTCAAAAGGGCATTCCGCCAAGCAAATAGCGGCGTGTTTGACGATGGCAGAAAGCACGGTGAAAAATCATCGGAAGTCGATCATCAAAAAAATGGGTTGTCGAAATAGCGCGCAGATGGTTACGCTGGCCGGACTGTATGGTTTTGTTCCGTTAAAGGAGGACGCTATTCGCCATGTCATCAACTAAGGGAAAGGTCATCTGGGAGGTTATCGAGACTTATAAAAATGAGTCTGGCCTGACTATTGGCGCCGACGAAGTGCAAGCGTATATTCAGAGTGTACGCTTCCTGGAGGATATTTTAAGTTTCAGCCAGACGTGTTTTTTCGTAGTCGAGTATAACACCTTCTCTTACCTGTATTGTTCGTCGAACGTATCTGACATCCTTGGGCGGCCGACGCAGGACTATCTCGCCGGTGGACCGGCCTTCACGCTGCAGCATGTCTCCGATCCTGATCTGTTGATTCACCAGCGGATGCACAAAAAAATTATTGACCTCTGTTCGAAGATGCGCGAAGAGGAAAGGGAACGGATAAAATTTGCATTCACCATTCGATTGGTCCTGGATGACGGAAGTGTGAAAAAGATCCTGCAAAACAATTTCATCCTGAAATGGAGCGACGATGGTAAACCATTGGTGAAGTTGTTCACCTTAACCGACATCACACCTTACAAATCGAATGAAGACTTCGTGTTTTATGCTACCCGGATGAATTCCAATGGAGAAAGCTCGATAATCTTTCAGGAGAATTTTTCCGGACAGGACGACGTATCGTTAACCGAACGGGAACTTGAAATTCTAAAACTCCTCTCGGCGGATCAGTCCGCGCGCGACATTGGTCGCCGTTTTTCCATATCGGAAAATACCGTGAAGAACCACAAGACCAGCATCATGAAGAAACTTGGTGCAAAGAACACGACCCATACGATCAGGCTAGCTTCCTTGTACGGCCTGATTTCTGACAACGCTTTGTCGAGCGTCCCGGGAGAAGTCCCTCAATAGCTTAGCCAACTCGGCTGGAGATTCAAATGGTGGACAGTGTGCGGCACCGCGGATGAAGTGTACATTATTCCGCCAACGACGAACGTCCAAATTTTGAAGGTAGGTTGCGTTGATGACCTGCTCATGGTCACCCAACACAAAAGCTACTTGTAAGCCATCACGGTTTAGCAATTCTATTTCGGATACAAAGCCTTCAGCGCCGAAGAAGGTACCCAGTTCTTTACCAATTACCTCACGAAAAAGGCCGTCGGTGACGCTAAACGAATCGCGGATTACCTGCGCATGTTTTGGATCAACGACTTCCAGCTTCAATGCCCGTTCGAGTTCTTCCGCACTAACATCTTTTTTGAAAAAGGCCATGATGTCTTCCGACAAATAGTAACCATGCGAAAGATCTTCTGCGCCACTCAACGGCGCGGCGCCAATCAAAACAATGCCCGATATTCTGTCGGTGTGCTCCAGGGCGTGTATGATGGCGTGACCACCGAGTGAATGGCCTACGAGCACAACGTTTTCCAATTCCAGTTGCTCCACAAACGCAGCTACGATCTTGCTGAGATTAGTTAAACTATAGTCGGCTGGATTCCTGGCGAAAGGTGAGCTGCCATGGCCGGGCAGATCGAATGAAAGAAGTCGACATTCCGCTAACGATGGGTCAGTCCACAATTGTTCAAAGGCGTGAGCATTACTGCAGATTCCGTGAACAAATACAACGGGCTGGCCACCTCCGGGTCGATCATAATAGGCAAGATCCAGACCCCGGAGGATGATAGGTTTAGGATTCATTAACCTAAAGTCAGAACAAATGTTTAAACGTGCAACAGATCGTGAGCGATTTTTTACGCCGAACGAAAAGCCTGTCGCTGATCCGCAGGCAGGGCCCTGAGACACGGAGGTGTCACCAAAATTTCAACTGGATGTTTTAGCGAATGGTTTAGCTCCGTCCGCCTGTTCTGAAGCCAACCCTTGGGCGCTCGGTCTGGATTTCTTTGATCTCAAATTCTTTCACATCATCCAGGATAATGAACGCCATGATCTCGGCCGTGCGCTCTTCTTTTTTCATGGACGCCAGGCGCAAGTGTTGATTCTTAACGGACTCTCCGACTACACCGCGAACGGTTCGGGCGTTACCGAAGTGCTGATCTCTCCTCTCGAAGATGAATGCAAAATAATTTTTTAAGTGCGCAGCCGCCGCCCCGTCGAGGGTGACACCTTCTTTAACAAACAAAGCTTGCGCAATGGTGAACATGTTCTCCGGATTGTAGTCATCGAACACGAAATATTTATCGAAGCGCGAACGAAGCCCAGGGTTGGAATTGATGAACTCATACATATTGTCGGTGTAACCGGCTACGATCACGCCAAACTTTCCGCGCATGTCTTCCATCCGCTTCAGGATCACTTGAATCGCTTCGGCGCCGAAGTCGTGTTGCGCGCCTCTTTCTTGTGCCAACGAGTAGGCTTCATCAATAAACAGAATTCCGCCCATCGCTTCGTTTACTTTTTCTCCCGCCTTGATCGCCGTTTGTCCAACAAAGCCCGCCACCAATCCCTCGCGATCGACTTCTACCAGGTGACCTTTCTCCAGGATACCAAGGCCCTTGTAAATTTTAGAGAGAATTCGAGCGACTGTAGTTTTTCCTGTTCCAGGATTTCCTGTGAAAACTGTGTGTAACGAAAACTTGTTTAAAATATCTTTTCCGGTCTCCTGGTAAAAGCGAACCAGCTTGACCATTTCGTTGACTTCATTCTTGACACTGTCCAGCCCGGTGAGTGCGTTTAACTCGGCGAGACTTTCGTTCAGTAAATCATCCAGTGGTTTATTGCCGGAAGGAGCAACAGCGGTAGCCGCCGAACTTGAATTCGCGAGCTGGCCAATATCGGTCAGCACGGTGGCATCACCTTCCTCAGCTGCCTGGCCGACCTGGAATGGAACGGTGGCAATGAGATTGTCCATGAAGACAACCTCCATCGTATAAAAATCACTTTTCCAACGTCCTGGTGTTTCACCGCCCCAACCCGGGTACAAGGTGTAAACTTTTCCGGCCGTGTTGGCCGCTACGAAAGTGACATACGAGGTTCCACCTTTTGGTTGACCTGCCTTATCATAAAAGTTGAAGAATATCTCGGCGTAGTAGTCCTTTTCTATCTTGTTTTTGAATTGGAAGTCACCCCACACAAAACGTGTTTCTTGTTGACTGAATTTTTTCAGATATCTTTTTTGAAGCGACATCGAAGCTTTTCCGTCGCCTTCGAAAAGCTTGATTGATTCGATATCGAAGAAAAGATTTTCTCCGGGTTTGGAAGGGCCGACATCCTCAACATAAAATTTAGCCTCGCCGATTTTTACTTCGTCGATGTAGGCTTCCCATTGGTAATCCCCTTTTTGCCAAAATGTTCCCGGCGATGCATGTCCCCACGAATCGCGTATGTATACGATGTTTTCATCTTTCAGAACCTTGCGCTTTTGGTCAAGGTTACAGAGCTCATTTTTCTGACTGCCGTTGATATGAAAACATTTTAGTCGAACGGAAGCTTCCCATTCTTCTTCGTCGAAGAGTTTATTGAAAAAAGAAAATTCCACACGCATGAACGTTGTTTCAAAACGATCATAGACTTTGCGGTATTTTTTGGTGGCGTCTGCCATCCACTCATCGGAGGAGTGGACTTTCAAGTCGCGGAACTTGTACTTGATAGGCATTGACTTTCCTTCGTTATTATTGGACGGTTCCATAAGTAGTAGCCGGTTGAGTAGACGACTAAGATAGGGAAATTAGTTGCAGGCCGCCAGTCCGATCAGCGCTCAAACAACTCAAGAAATTCCTGCTTTTTGGAAGGGGAAACTTCGAGTTCCTTGTTATTTTTCATGGTCACCATCCCGCCTTTACCCTTGGCATAGCGAATCACAAATGCAGGATTAATCACGTAGGAACGGTGGATGCGCAGGAACCGGTGGTCCTTCAAAATGTCTTCAAAGTACTTCAGGGTTCGACAGATCAACAACGTGCTATTATCCTCCAGGTAAAAGCGGGTGAAATTATCTTCAGCTTCACAATATATAATAGAGTGAATAGTGATGATCTCGAAACCCTCCATGGTGGGCAACATGATCTTTTGCTGGCCGCCCGCGCGAATATTCTCCAGCAGCACATGGGCATGACCAATGTAATTGTCGGACGCCCTTTCATGTTTAATTTTCTCCACCGCTTTCACCAGCTCATCGATGTTGATGGGCTTTAACAAATAATAGGCTGCACTTTGATTAAGCGCCTGGATGGCATAGTTGCCGAAGGCGGTTACAAAAACTGTTTCGAAAGTAATGTTGCCGATGCGGTCGAGCAGGTCAAAGCCGTTTCCGTAAGGCATTTCAATATCCAGGAATACGATGTCGGGCTGAAATTTTTTGATGACCTCAAGGCCTGTTGAGACAGATTCGCCAAAGCCACATACCTCCACCTCTGGACAGTACTTGGAAACGTAGTTGGCCAGAATCTGACGGCTGTCCGCTTCGTCGTCAATGATCACCGCTTTCATCATAGCGTATTTCTTTTTTGCGTCACCGGTAAGTAAATACAGACTCGCGTACCACTGTCGTTATCCAGATCGTCAATTTTTACGCGGTACCGCACCTTGTACACTTTATTAATAATGGCCAACCGTTCTTCAATGTTCTTCAAACCGGTCGAGTTGTGTTTTTTCTGATTTTCAGTTTTCAATTCGGCGGATCGCTTTCTGCCAATTCCATTATCAGTGATCTCCACCATCAGCTCGCCGTTCTGCCGGTGAAACTGGAGTGTCAGCATTCCCTTTTCTTCTTTATAACGGAGCCCGTGCCATACAGCATTTTCAATGTACGGTTGAATAAGCATCGGCGGTACTTCTATGGCCTCGGCATTCACGGTGTCATCCACCTGGATTTCGTAGTCGAACTTATCGCGGAAACGATAGTGCTCGAGCTTCATGTATAATGAGAGGATTTCCTGCTCCTTATTTAAAGGAATGAAATCTTCCTGCGAGTTCTCCATCACCAGTCGCATCAACAATGCAAATTCAGAAAGGAATCGATTCGCGGTGCGTTCATCCTGTTGGGCAATGAAATGGTTTACCGAATTGAGCGCATTGAAGATGAAGTGTGGATTCATCTGACTTCGCAAGGACTTGAGCGCCAGGAGTTGGTTGGCGATCTTGCTGGCCTGCGCATTCTTGTAAATGAAGTACGACGTGGTCACCGTGATCAAAAGGATCAACAGCAATCCGTAGATGATCAACTGCTGTCGAAACACAGTCGCCTGTTCAATGGTTTCTTCCCGCTGGCCGATGGAGACACCCTTGCTGATTTCTTCGATGTCGCGTTGCTTTTCGATCAGTGCCGACCGTTCGCTAAGCTGCGTAGCTGTTTGTTGCTCAGCCTTGGCGACTGCTTCGCTGTATTTTTTGTAGGCCGACAACGCCTCTCCTGGCCGGTTGTTGTTGTCATAGATGTTGGCCAGTGAAAGGTACACTTGCGCTTGCTGCTTCGGATTATCAAGCGTGTCGGCAATCCGGGCGGCTTCTTCCGCCTCTCGGATGGCGGCCGACGTTTCGCCTTTGGCTTCCAGCGATTTACTGATGGCTACTTTGTCTTTCGTTACCTCAGCGAAGTTATTTGATTTAACATTGTATTCAATGGCCTGGTTGCGCAGACTGATTTCGTCGTCATACTTCCCTTGCTGCTGGAGGACATCGGCAATTTCTTCTTTGCTCTCCTGAACGGCCTCCTGTTCTTTCGAACCTATCGTATTATCTGCAGGCAACGTATTGAGGGAATTGGAATAAAGGTCCTTGGTTTTGTCCAGCTCATTGGTGCGAGCATAGATCTTCGCGTTCTGTGTTTGTATTCGCGTGTCCAGGGGATCATAGACTTTGCCCGAGGACGAAAACGAAATGCTCTGCATTACTTTTAAGGCTTCGTCGTATTTTCCCATTTGATAGTATACTTCCGACAGGCTGATCTGTGCGTCGGTCTTGTCGTTCCGGTTTAGTCGAAGTGCGAGGAGCTCCTGATAAAATTGAATGGCCGCGTCGTAGTTCGCCAGCTTAAGGTTGGTGTTTCCCAAACCTTTCAGCGTTTTAATGTATTCAGGTGTGGTGGTATAGGCTGCTAACCTGTCCCGCGCTTGAAGGTAATTGTCGCGTGCGAGCTTCCACTCCATGATACCTTCGTTGATTTCGCCTAACAGAATGTAGCAACGACCTTCATTGAAGACATCTTTTTGGGCGATGCTCATGGCCAACGCCTCCTTTACTTTGGTGAGGGCCTCGTCAGGGTTTTTGTCTTTTAGCGCTTCGGCGGCATTGAGATAGTTTATCGTGTTGCCGGGAGAAGATCTTTTCTTCAGGCTCTTGTAGTCGTAGTCTTTAGACTCTTCGGTCTTCGACTTTTCCTGGGCAAGACAGGTAGAGTTGAAAGCGACGAATAGAAGTAATATGGCAAACGTGATGGTGCGCATGTTCCTTTTTTTTCCTGCAGTTGAAATGCATTATCTGCAAACAACTGCGAGATCTGCGGGAAAAATTAATTCCTGAAAGTTAACACATTAATAAATACGTGTTTTTCTATTTCAGGATTGGGATACCCAGTTCGCCCGGTACTTCGTCCTGTTCACTCAGTCAACCGGCCGGCTCACTAAGTCTGCCTACCTTCTTGGCCCGGGAAGCGTAAAATTTATCAAAACAAACACGATTTCCGTATGAAAACCATTGCTTGCCTTGGCCTGACGAAAACCCTTTCGTCCATCTTCCTGATTTTAGTACTGAGCGGCTTCCAGCCCGCAGAACCGGTTCAGCCGGCAAAACCCGAGAAGGATCAAAGCATTATGCTCGCGCTCTTGCTGGATACCAGCAACAGCATGGACGGCCTGATCGACCAGGCTAAATCGCAGTTGTGGAAAATTGTGAACGAACTGGCAGCTGCCAAATGTGGCGACGGTTCACGTCCCTCCATTAAGATCGCCCTCTATGAATACGGCAACGACGGACTGCCATCCTCGGAAGGCTACATCCGCCAAGTGAGCCCGCTCACAGAAGACCTCGACGTTATTTCTGAAAAACTGTTTTCACTCACCACCAATGGCGGCAATGAATTTTGTGGCCAGGTCATCCGAACCTCACTGAATCAATTGGCGTGGTCTGCATCAACCGCAGATCTTAAATTGATCTTCATCGCAGGCAATGAACCGTTCACGCAAGGCGGCGTTTCCTATCGCACCTCTTGCTCGACAGCAAAAGAGAAAGGGGTCGTAGTGAACACTATCTTCTGCGGTGGGTTTGAGGAAGGGATCAGAACAAACTGGAAGGATGGCGCAGACCTGACGGGCGGCACGTATATGAGCATCGAGCAAAACGAGAGAACGGTTTATATCTCTACACCCTACGATGCTCGAATTTCAGCGCTGAATGACCGACTGAATACCACCT
>Ga0315912_10000788_pt1 | contig 47532 bp, 49 predicted proteins | sample VfabasoilMG_FD_204469 | JGI IMG/M metagenome (GOLD analysis project Ga0315912, IMG submission 204469) | Garden soil microbial communities collected in Santa Monica, California, United States - V. faba soil | ecosystem: Environmental > Terrestrial > Soil > Garden | place: USA: California... | reverse complement strand
GGCCTGAAAGCGATGGTTGCCGCCGGCGCCTCGCGCGTGGGCGCGAGTGCCGGCGTCAAGATTATCGCGGGTGAAAAAGGCTCTGCCGGGTACTGACGCTCGTCAGCGTCCGACGTGAAATCCGCTCTCTTCCAAATCGTGCTGCGCCTGCGTGTGGGCGCTTTCTTCGACGATGCGGCCGTCAAAGAGATGGATGGAGCGTTGCGCGTGCCGCGCGTAGCGCGGATCGTGCGTGACCATGCAGATGGTCGCGCCTTCACGGTGGAGTTCCTGCAGCAGCGTCATCACCGACTCACCGTTCTTGGAGTCCAAGTTACCGGTCGGTTCGTCGGCCAGCAGAATCGAGGGCGAGCCGCAGACGGCGCGGGCCACGGCGACGCGCTGCTGCTGACCGCCGGAGAGCTGGCTGGGCAGATGCTTGGCGCGGTGTGACATCTCGACCTTGTCGAGCGCCGCCATGACGCGTTCCTTGCGCTCCTCTTTCTTCATGCCGCGGTAGGTGAGCGGCAATTCAACGTTCTCGTAGACCGTGAGGTCGCCGATCAGGTTGAAGCTCTGGAAGATGAATCCGATCTCGCGATTGCGGACACGCGCGCGTTCGGCCAGCGGCAGGTCCGCGACGGAGCGGCCGTTCAGCACGTAGCCGCCGTCACTCGGCGTGTCGAGCAGGCCCAGAATCGAGAGCAGCGTCGACTTGCCGCAGCCTGACGGTCCCGCGATCGAAATGTACTGGCCCCTGGGAATCTCAATGTTGATGCCCGCGAGCGCATGCGTCTCCACTTCGTCCGTGTAAAAGACCTTGGTGACGCCGCTGAGGGTGATTACGGGCTGGCCGATCTCGGTCATGACGGTCTCCTTGGTGGCGATTACCTAACCTAGTCGCACGCGATCGCGGTCTTCGTAAGCGGACATGTCGGACAGGATGACGCGATCGCCTTCGTTCAAGCCCTCGATCACTTCCACGAAACGAACCGAACGCCGGCCAAGCTTGACGGGCGTGCGAACCGCATCATTATTAGCCAGGACTTTGAACAGCGAGATCGTGCCGTTTTCCTGACCGAAGGTCGGGCTCTCGACGAACAGCACGTTCTCCAGCCGTTGCAGTTCGATGACGCCATCGACGCTCTGGTCGGGGCGCGCGCCCAGCGGGAGCGGCTCGTCGAGTGAGACATCCACGCCGACCGTCCCGCCCGTCGAGGCCGGGTCGATGCGCGTGACGTGTCCCTTGATCACGCCGTTGCGCGTGTCGATGGACGCCTTCTGATCGATCGCGAGATCGCGCGTCTGCGTTTCGGAAATTCTGATTTCGGCCTTGAGGCGGCCCGGGTCGGATACGCGCGCGAGGTTGGTCCCGGGCCCGACCTGCTGGCCACGCTCGACGCTCACCGCCTGCAACAGGCCGGACATATCGGAGCGGACGAACAGACCGTCCAGCTGCCTCGACAATTGATCGAACCGCGCACGAGCCTGGCTGACCGACGCTTCCTGAGGCGCCAGCTGGGACGACTCAGTTTCCTTGGCGCTGTCCAACTGCTTCTTCGCCAGATCACGGCGGCGAATCGCCTGGCTGAGCGCCGCATCCTTCGTCTGGATCACCAGGTCGGACACGATGCCCTGAGCATTCAGCTTCTTGTTCGCATCCAGGTCGTTCTGGGCGAGTTCGAGGGCGCCCTGTGCGTCGGCCAGACCGTTCTCGAGGGAGAGCCGGTTGGTTTTGAGATTGGACCGGGCGTTTTCGAGCTGGGCGACCGCGGCCTTGACCGCCAGGTCCGCGTCACCGACCTGCTGCTTGAGGTCCGGATTGCTGAGTTCGAGAATCACGGTGCCCGGTTTCACCACCGCGCCCGGCCGCAACACAATCTTCTCAACCCGGCCGTTCGACGTCGTCGTGATCTGGCGGACGTCCTCGGGAACCAGGGTGCCGGCACCCCGGACCTCGCGGACCATCGGCCCGCGTTTCACGACTCCGAAATAGAGGCCGTTGGAAGCGACCGTCGGGGCCGCAGGTTGCAACTGTGAGAAGTAGTATGAGGCAGCGATAATGGCAACCACGCCAAACGCGGCCAGAATGGCGCGTCGCAGCTTCTTCTTCTTGAGGATCGCGGGGTCGCGTTGAACATCCATAGTTACTTGGGCGGGGTTCGTCGGTGCCTATTATCTTACCGCCGACACCCGAAAGCCCGTGCTGATGTGCACTTGGACGGAGAAACGTGCCCGATAGTTTACTGACGCTGGGCTGGACCGAGGCGCGAGACCGGGAATTCGGTCCTTTCCGCGAGAAGGGCCTCATTCCAGGGCGCGTCAGCCTCGAGCACAACCACGTGTACCGAGTCATGACCGAGGGCGGGGAGGTCCTGGCCGAGGCCGCCGGACGCATCAAGTATCTCGCGACGGGCCGGCGGGAGCTGCCGGCAGTTGGCGACTGGGTGGCGATCAAGCCAGACACCAGCGGCCCCCGTCAGACGATTGCCGGAATCCTGAGCCGGCCGACCTGCTTTTCCCGGAAGGCCGCGGGCCGAGGCACCGAAGAGCAGGTCATCGCCGCGAATGTGGACGTCGCCCTGGTGGTCTTCGCGCTCGACAAACCAATGAACACCCGCGCCATCGAGCGGTATCTCACCGTGGCCGCGCACAGCGGCGCGCAGTGCGTCGTCGTGCTGAACAAATGCGACTTGGTCGATGACGTGGCGGGCGCCGTCGCCGAGGTCGCCGTCGTGGCGGGTCAGAGTCCCGTGCACGCGGTCAGTGCGGCCTCGGACGGGGGCGTCGCCGTTCTCGAACAATATCTGGCCGTGGGGAAGACCATCGCCCTGCTCGGCCCCTCCGGCGCGGGCAAATCGTCCATCGTCAATCGTCTGGTGGGCGAAGACGTGCTGCGCACCGGCGACGTGCGCGACTGGGATCAGCGCGGCCGCCACACGAGCGTGCATCGCCAGTTGGTGGTGCGGCCGAAGGGCGGCCTGATCGTCGATACACCCGGGATGCGCGAGTTGCAGTTGTGGGATGCCGACGATGGCGTGGCTGAGACATTCCCTGAGATCGAAGCGCTGGCTCCGGGCTGCAAGTTCCGCGATTGCGGCCACGATCAGGAACCGGGCTGCGCCGTGAAGGCCGCGGTGGCCGAGGGTTCGCTGCCCGCTGCTCGGTACGACAGCTATCTGACGCTGCGACATGAACAGGCGGCGACGGAGAAGCTGCGCGATGCCAAAGCGCTTCTGGAAGAGAAACGCATCACGAAAGTCCAGCACAAGGCTCTGCGAGACCTCTACAAGGACCGCGAACGCTAAGTGTTGCAATGTGTGGTGTGATCGACCGGTGCGAAACGTCGCGCGGCGATTAGCAGTAGCAATCTCATTCCTGTTGGCGGTCGCGTGCGGCACGGCATCGTCCCCCGTGGCCGTTGATCGTCTGAACGTCACCGTCACCGTGCTGCCGGACGGCAACGCCCAGGTCCAGGAAGAGTTCACCGCCCGATTCGGCCTTTCGCCTGTCAGCGAATTCCACCGCACGACGCCGGTCTGGCGTCACGACGGCATCTCGGGCGTCATTGCGACCATGGACGGCCAGGAATTTCCCGTTGGCGAAGGTGCCGGGCGCGTTCACGTCGGGTCTGGCCGAGATCTGGACGTGCGCTGGATGTTCGCGCCGACTTCCAACGGCGAGCACACGTTTACGCTTCGCTACCGGGCCTCGCACGTGGTGTTTACGTCGGGGATCAGAGGGACGGTGTCCTGGCTGGCGCTTCCTGCGGCCCGCGATTACGACGTGACGAACGTCTCGATCGCGATTGTGGCGCCGAACGAGACGGTGCCGCTTCAGGATCCGTGGGTCGAGGAGGCCGGTTGGCAGGTCGGGCATCAGCCGCACGGGATGACCGCCATGCGCCCGCACGTGCGTCGCTCCGAATCTGCCACCGCCGGGATGGAGTTCACCATCGACAAGATGACGGTCGTCACGCCCCAGTGGCAGCTGGACGACGTCCTGATGGGAGAGTTCATCCCGGCGTTTGTGTCGGCTGCGGCTTTCATTCTGGTCATCGGCGCGGGCGTACTCGTGATGCTGCGATTCAAATATCCGCCGTGGCCCGCGGAGCGGGGTCGGGGCGCCGCGGGCTGGCGGGCGCGGCGCGCGTTTCAGCGCACGCTTGCAGGTGGCGGCGATACCAGCGGCCTGATCGACAAGGAGCGCGCTGGCGTGGCCCGGGACCTGCGGATCGCCGGCGTGGCCGTGATTCTGCTCGGGCTGGCGGGGTGGGCCCTCGTTGCGTTCGTGATCACGCAATTTGAAAGGTGGCCGCTCGCCGTGCCCTGGAGCATTCTGGTCGTTGGCGGTATGTTGCTCATGGCTGCGGCCCGCTTCGATGTTCTCAACGAGCAGGGCGCGAAGGCCCGCGTGTTATACTCCGAGCGCGTTCGCGACGAACGAACGTCAGTGTGACCGGTTACCTGCCCGTAGCGATTTTTTTCGCGCTGATCGTCGGCTTTGCGGTCGTCTCGCTGGTGGCCGCCCGGTTGGTTCGGCCTCGTCGTCCTTTTTCCTCCAAATCTGATAACTACGAGTGCGGCGCCGAGACCATTGGCGAGGCGTGGGTGCAGTTTCCCGTCGGCTTCTATCTGGTCGCGCTGGTGTTTATCGTCTGCGACGCGCTGGCGGTGTTCCTGTTTCCCTGGGCGCTGGTGCTTCGTGAATTGGGCACCGTGGCATTGGCGGGCATGGGGCTGTTTCTGGGCATTGTGGCGCTCGGGTGGACGTACGCGTACCGCGAAGGGATCCTCGAGTGGAAATAAAGCGCCCGGTTCCCGTCGTCCCCGCGCCCGTGTGGAAAACCTTCAAGGATCTCCAGGAATGGGAAGCGCTACATAAGGAGCGGCCCGATCGGGGCGACAAGGTGGCGTCGGCGTTCGAGACGCTGACCGAAGGCATCCATTCGTTCCCCGGCGGGTTCATCGTCACGACGCCGGCGGATGCGTTCCTGAATTGGGCGCGGAAGTCCTCGTGCTGGCCCGTGACGTTCGGCCTGGCGTGCTGCGCCATCGAGATGATGGCGACGTTTGCGTCGCGGTTCGACGTGGAACGGCTCGGCATGGTGCCGTGGGCGTCGCCGCGTCATTCTGACCTCATGATCATTTCCGGCACCGTCACGATCAAGATGGCGCCGATGCTGTTGCGGATCTACGACCAGATGCCAGACCCCAAGTGGGCCGTCTCGATGGGGTCATGCTCGAATTCCGGCGGCCCGTTCCGCCACGGGTACCACGTCGTGAAGGGCGTGGACCGCGTCATCCCGGTTGACGTGTACGTGCCCGGATGTCCGCCGCCACCTGAGTCGCTGCTCAATGGTCTGTTGCTCCTGCAAGAACAGATTTCGCACTTCCGGCAAACCGGCAAACGGGCGGCGCCTTCGCCGAAGGTGGACTGATCGTGCTGCAGCCCCTGACGGACGCTGACGCGCGCGCACGCCTTGCGGAATTCCCGGACGCGGTCGTGGGCGCCGCGGGCAACCCGATTACCGTCAGCGTGCCGCCCGCGAAGTGGGCGGAGTTTGCGGCGTTCGCCAAGGACGTCCTGGGCTGCCGGTTCTTTTCGTTCATGAGCGCCGTGGACTGGAAAGAGGAGGGTCTCGAGGTCATCGCCTGGGTCGACAACAGCGAAGGTGGATTCTCGCTGCTGATGAAGACGCGCCTCGGCGCCGGCGTCAGCGGGTGTCCGTCGCTGGTACCGGTGTATCGAGGCGCCAATTGGATGGAGCGCGAGTGCTTTGACATGTTCGGGATTCAGTTCGAGGGACATCCCGACCTGCGACGGATGTTGCTGCCGGAAGACTGGGTTGGGCATCCGTTGTTGAAATCGTATGCGGTGGATACGCCGTATCCGCCATATCGCTGATTCACGCGTCCAGAATCGATTCACCTGATGAGTCCCGAGACCAGCCCCACCATCGTCAAGACGCTCGACTACACCGGTAGCGAGCGGTTGACCATGAACATGGGGCCGCAGCATCCCTCGGCGCATGGTGTGTTTCGCGCGATTCTCACGCTTGAAGGCGAAAAGGTCGTGGCCGTGGACGCGGTGATTGGCTACCTGCACCGCTGCCACGAGAAACTGTCCGAGACCCTGACCTACGCGCAATATCCGTCCATTGCGTCCAAGACCGACTACGTCGCCGCGATGACGAGCGAGCTCGCGTACGTCTCGGCGGCCGAACGGCTCGCCAAGATCGACGTGCCGAAGCGCGCCCAGTACTTGCGCGTGCTGGTCGCGGAACTGCAGCGTGTGGCATCGCACTGTCTGTGGCTCGGCACGTGGTGCATGGACATGGGCGGGGCGCTGGGCGGCGGCGCGACCGTGTTTCTGTACTGCATCCGCGAGCGCGAACTCGTGCTCGACCTGTTTGAGTCGCTGACAGGCGCGCGGCTCCTGTACGGATTTCATCAGGTCGGCGGCGTGCGCTACGACATGCCCGAGGGCTGGGCGGGGGAGTGCCGCAAGACGGTGGACCTCATCGAACAGCGGCTGCTCGAGTACGAGGGCCTGCTCGAATCGAACGCGTTCTTCCAGATGCGCACGCGGGGCGTCGGCGTCATTTCACGCGAGCTGGCGGAGGATGTCGGTATCGGCGGCCCGTTGTTGCGCGCATCCGGCGTGGCCTTCGATCTGCGTCGCGCCCAGCCGTATTCGTCGTACGAGGACTTCGACTTCAAGGTTCCGGTCGAAACCGCCGGTGACTGCTACGCGCGGTATCAGGTGCGAATGGTCGAGTTTCGCGAATCGATCAAGATCGTGCGTCAGGTCCTGGACGGCCTGCCGGAGGGACCGATCTCGTCGCGGCCAGGCCTGAAGTCCGTCGCGCAGGTGCGCGTGCCGAAAGGCGAGATGTACACCCGCGTGGAAGGACCACGCGGCGAAGTGGGGTGTTATCTGATCGGCGATGGCGGGGCCAAGCCGTACCGGATGAAGTGGCGCGGCGCGTCGTTCTCCAATCTGGCCGTGCTGCCGTACATCATTCCCGGCCACCAGGTGGCTGACGTCGTCGCCATCATGGGGTCCGTCGATCCCGTGTTCGGGGAGGTCGATCGATGACGGGCCTGCACCCCGCGCTGGTCGGACTGATCGCCAGCAGTGTGCTGCTCGGTGCGCTGCTCGGTCTCGTCGCCTACGTGACGTTGCTCGAGCGTAAGTTTGCGGCGCGGCTGCAGTCACGCATCGGACCGTATCGTGTCGGCCCGCATGGCCTGCTGCAGCCAATTGCCGACGGCGTGAAGTTGCTGCTCAAGGAAGATCTGGTTCCGGCCGATGCCGATCGGACCATTTTCAATCTGGCGCCGCTGGTGTTTCTGGTGCCATGCCTGTTGATCTTCGCGACGATTCCGTTCGCGCCCGGTCTCGGGGTGGCGGACCTCAACATCGGCGTGCTGTTCTTCCTGGCCGTGTCCTCGATGGAGATCGTCGGGCTCTTCATGGCCGGCTGGAGCTCCAACAACAAATACGCGCTGCTGTCCGCGATGCGCGCGGTGAATCAGGTCATCTCGTACGACCTGCCGCTGATCATGGCGGCGCTGGTGCCCGTTATTCTGGCCGGGTCGCTGCAGCTCTCGGCTATCGCGGACGCTCAGCAAGGTCTGTGGTTCGTGTTCTACCCGGTGCTTGGGCAGCTCGGCTTCCTGGCTTACATCGTGGCGAGCGTGGCGGCCGAGAATCGCGTGCCGTTCGACATCCTCGAAGCCGAGTCCGAGCTGGTCGCCGGCTTCCGCGTGGAGTACTCCGGGATGAAGTTCGCGTTCATCCAGCTCGCCGAGTACGCGCATGTGATGGGGACGTCGTTTTTGGGCGCGCTGCTGTTTCTCGGCGCTTGGTCTGGGCCGGGGCCCCTCTGGTTGGGTCCGCTCTGGTTTCTGCTCAAGGCGCTTGGCGTGTTCCTGCTCATCACCTGGATTCGGTGGAGTTTCATCCGCGTGCGGGTTGACCAGATTCTGCAGATTTCCTGGAAGCTCTTGTTGCCGGCGACGCTGTTGCTCGTGATGGCGACCGCCATCACGGTCGTCATGAGGATCCCCTAGTGGTTGCGGACCTGCGCCCCAAGGGATTCCTGGCGGAGACGTGGCAGCTTGTGCGGGCCGTGCTGCGCGCGATGCGCATTACCGCGCTGTCGTTCATCCGCAAGCCGGTGACCGTCCACTATCCCGACAAGCCGCGCGTCTATCCCGATCGCTATCGCGGCTTGCTTGCACTAACGTACGACCCGGCGACCGGTGAGGAAAACTGCATCGGCTGCCGGCTGTGCGAGTTCGTCTGTCCACCGGCGGTGATTCAAGTCGAAATGCTCAAGAGCGAGAAGCGGAACTTTGCAAAGACGTTCACGCTCGAGCTCTATGCGTGTGAATTCTGCGAGCTGTGCGTGCAGGTCTGTCCGACCGACGCCATCGTGATGATGAAGTCCTTCGACATGGCGACAGCTGATCGCCGGGACATGTTGCTCGACAAGGATCGCCTCCACGCGATCGGCGAGCAATACACGGCATCGTGGGCGACGGGGAACCGGCTGCGCGATATGCAGGCGCCGCCGAAAAAAGCGGCGGGGGAGAAGCCGGCTCATGAAAAGCCCGCCGGCGGGGCGCCACCTGTGGTGAGCGAGGGCGGCGGAGCCGCCGGAGTCGAACCATGAGCCTTGATGTCCTGGCCTTCTGGGCGTTCGCCGTTGTGCTCGTCGGCGCGGCGTTGGCGGTCGTGCTCAGCAAGAATCTCTTTCATTCCGTCTTGTGGCTGGCGCTGGCGCTCACGGGAACCGCCGGGATCTTCCTGATGCTGGATGCTGAGTTCATCGCGGGCGTCCAGGTGCTGCTGTATGCCGGCGGCGTCGTCACGGTCGTGGTCTTTGCGATTGTCGTCACTGAACGCCTCGTCGGCACAAAGCTGTCTCACACCAGCCGGAACGTGTTTAGAGGAGCGCTGGTGGCCACCGCGTTTCTTCTGCTTGTGTTTCGCTGGATTACCCTTACGCCGCTGCCGCTGGAAAAAGTGGCCGTGACCGGGGATTTGACGAAAGCCATCGGCGCGTCCGTGCTGACGCGCTACATCCTGCCATTCGAGTTGCTCGCCGTGATTCTGCTGGTCGCCTTGCTGGGCGCAAGCTATTTCGCGAGGCCAGAGGACTAACGATGGGACTTCAGGCCTACCTCATCCTCTCGGCCGTCATCTTCTCGATCGGTCTATTCGGCGTCATGACCCGGCGCAACACCGTCGGCATTCTCCTCGGCATCGAGCTGATGCTGAACGCCGTGAATATCAACCTGGTCGCGTTCGCCCGGTTCAATGCGGATGTGGCCGGCATGGTCCTGACTGTGTTCGCCATTTGCATCACCGTCGCCGAAGTGTCGCTCGGTCTGGCCCTCGTGATTCTCCTGTTCCGCACGCGCCGCACGGCGCTTGCGGATCACATTGATTGGCTGAAGGGATGAGCGCGGCACCAGACCTTCTCGTGTTGACGGCGTTGCTCCTGCCCGCAGGCGCGTTCCTGCTGCTGGCGGTGGTGACGCCTTTGCGGCGATCCGGCCGGCTTGGCGCGCTCGTCTCGGTCGCCGCCATGCTCGCATCGTTCGCTGCGGCCGTGATGGCCTGGCGTGCCTTCGGCGCGGCCGAAGAACCCATCACGCGCTTGTGGACGTGGCTGCCGCAACAGCAGTCAGCCCTGGCGTCCGTCGGCGTGCTCGCTGACGAGCAGTCCACCGTGATGCTTCTGCTGGTGACGCTCGTCGCGTTGCTGGTTCAAGTCTATTCACTGGGCTACCTCGCGGACGAGCCGGCACCCGCGCTCGGCCGGTACTACATGTACCAGTCGCTCTTCGCGTTCTCGATGATGGGGTTGGTGCTCGCGCCAAACTTCCTGCAACTCTTCGTGTGTTGGGAACTCGTGGGCGTCTGCTCTTATCTCCTGATCGGATTCTGGTACCGCAAGGCTTCAGCGGCCCGCGCTGCCGTGAAGGCGTTCTGGACGACGAAGCTGGGCGACGTCGGCCTCCTGATCGGCATCGTGCTGTTGTGGCGCCTGACCGGCACGTTCGATTTCGCGGAACTGAAGACGCTGGCCACGGCGGGGACCATTCCGGTGGCGGGGCTCGGGGTCATCACGTTCTGCGTGTATCTGGGCGCCGCCGGCAAGTCCGCGCAGTTCCCGCTGCACATCTGGCTGCCGGACGCGATGGAAGGCCCGACGCCCGTGTCCGCGCTGATTCATGCCGCGACGATGGTGACGGCGGGCGTGTATTTGCTGACGCGAACGGCATTCCTGTTTGCGCTGACGCCGGACGTCCTGCACATCGTCGCCTGGGTGGGCGCGTTCACGGCGCTGATGGCCGCGGTGCTTGCGTGCGTGCAGAGCGACATCAAGCGCGTGCTGGCGTACTCGACGGTGTCACAGCTCGGCTACATGATGACGGCCATCGGCGCCGGATTCGCGTCGGCGGGCTTCCTGCATCTGCTCACGCACGGCATCTTCAAGGCCCTGCTGTTCCTTGGCGCGGGCGCGGTGATCCACGCGGTGGGGACGAACGACATTACGCGGATGGGCGGGTTGGCGAAGCGGATGCCGCAGACCGCCATCGTCTTTATCATCGGCACGCTTTCGCTGGCGGGCATTCCGTTGTTTGCCGGCTTTGCGTCAAAGGAAGAAGTGCTGGGTGCGGTGTGGGCCGGCGGATTGACCGTGCCGTTCTTCATGCTGCTGACTGGCGCGTTCCTCACCGCGTTCTACATGCTGCGGGTCGTCATCCTGGCGTTCTACGGATCGGATCGGCCGCCTGCGCCCGTGGAGCACGACGCGCACGGGCACGGACCGGCGCATGACGCACCGGCCGTTATGACGTTGCCGCTGTGGGTGCTGGCGCTGGCCGCGATGGCGATTGGGATCTATTTCACGCTGCATCACGTCGAACCCGAGTTCGTCAGCCCGGCGTGGCTCACGCCCGTGGCCGTGAGCGTGGCGACCGCCGGCATCCTGCTGGCGTGGCTGACCTATCAGCGGCGAACCATCAACGAAGAGCAACTGGCGTCGATGTTCGGGCCGATTCGCCGAGCGGCGTTGGCCGGCTTCTGGGTGGATGACGCGTTCCTGTTTGTGTATCGCCTCGGCGTACTCGCGTTCTCCAAGGTCATTGGCTGGACCGATCGCTATCTGGTGGACGGCGTGGTGAATGCCGTGAGCGCGTGGACGGTGATGGCGGGCGGTGGTCTGCGGCGTGTCCAGACGGGCCGCGTTCAGGACTATGTGGTGGGCGTGGCCGTCGGCGTGATCCTGCTGCTCTGGTGGTTGGGAGGCGCGCAGTGACGCATCTGCCGATTCTCTCCATCATCACGTGGGCGCCGTTTGTCGCGGCGCTCGTCATCATGGCGTTCGGCAGCACGCGCCCGCTGCTGGTGCGCTATGCGGCAGCCGCCGGCGCGACGATATCGTCGATCGGCGCGGTGTGGCTCGCGTTCGCCTACGACCAAGGCAGGGCCGGCTATCAGTTCGGAGAACAACTCGCGCTGGTGCCGTCGCTCGGCATTTCGTACGAGCTCGCGGTGGACGGCATCAGCGTCGTGCTCGTGCTGCTCACGGCCATCATCATCTTCGCGGGCGTCTTCGCCTCATGGACGGTGAAGACCCGATCGCATGAGTTCTACGCGCTGCTGCTTCTGCTGGTGACCGGCGTGTTCGGTGTGTTCGTGTCGCTGGACCTGTTCGTGTTCTTCCTGTTCTACGAGATCGCCGTGCTGCCGATGTATCTCCTCATCGGCATCTGGGGATCTTCCGGCGAAGTGCCGCCGAAGGGCGTGTTCGGCTGGGCGTACCGCCGGACCGGCGTCGGTACCAAGGAATACGCGGCGATGAAGTTGACGCTGTACCTGCTGTTCGGGTCGGCGTTCATCCTGGTCGGCATCCTGGCGCTGTACGTGGCCGCCGGGTCCACGTCGTTCTCGTTCCTCGCGCTTCAGAACGTCAAGTTCGCGCCGGGGCTGCAGTCGTGGGTGTTCCTGGCGTTCTACGTTGGTTTCGGCATTCTGGCCGCGATATTCCCGTTTCACACCTGGTCACCTGACGGCCACGCCTCGGCGCCGACCGCCGTGTCGATGCTCCACGCCGGCGTGCTGATGAAGCTCGGCGCGTACGGCGTCGTGCGCCTCGGTATGGGTCTGCTGCCGGAAGGTACGCACGAGTGGATGTGGCTCGTCGGCGGCATCGCGTGCATCAACATCGTGTGGGGCGCGCTCTGCGCGATGTCGCAGACGGACTTGAAATACGTGGTCGCGTATTCGTCCGTGTCCCACATGGGCGTCGTCATGCTCGGTGCCGCGACGCTCACGGAGAGCGGCCTCAACGGCGCGGTCTTCCAGATGTTCGCGCACGGGGTCATGACCGGTCTGTTCTTCGCACTGGTCGGCCTCGTCTACGAGAAGGCGCATTCGCGCGACATCTTCAAGATGGGCGGATTCGCCACGATGATGCCGGGCATCGCTGCGGCGTTCACCGTGGGCGGCCTGTCGTCGCTGGGGCTGCCGGCGACGTCGGGCTTTGTCGCGGAGTTTCTGACGTTCCTGGGCGCGTGGGCGTCCGCGCATCCGTGGTGGCTCTATCCGGCGGTGGCCGGTGCGTTCGTGACGTCCCTTTATGTGTTGCGCGTCGTCCGTGCGATCTTCTGGGGACCGAAGAGCACGGACCCGCATTTCCAGAATCTGCCGGACGCGCAGGGGACCGAGTGGGTCGCCCTCGTGCTGCTGGTGTTCGTCATCGTTCTGTACGGCGTCGTTCCCAGTCTGGCGGTCAATCCAATTGATACGGCGACCGTGCCGCTGCTCGTGCGACTGGGGGTCCTGTGACGTCCCTCGTGTTCAGCACGTTGAGCGGCCCGCTCGCGCTCGAGTCCGGCGTGTTCGGCCTCCTCGTCATCGTGCTCGTCGTCGGCCTGGTGATGCGCAGTGGGGCAGGCCGCATTCCGGGTGCTGTCGCGCTAAGCGGCCTCGTGCTGCTGGCGGTCGCGTCGTTCATGACGAAGGCGGGTTCGTCGGCGCTCGACGGCACGTTCGTCGTTGACGACCTCGCGCTGTTTGCGAAGCGACTCTTTCTGGTGTCCGCCGCGCTCAGTGTGCTCGCGGGCCTAGGCCTCAAGGCCGAGTCGATGTCTCGGCGGTCCACCGAATATCACGTGGCGCTGCTGGCCTCGCTTCTCGGCATGTTGGTGGTGGCGTCAGCGCGCGAACTGATCTTGTTCTTTGTCGCGTTCGAGCTAATGTCGATTCCGCTCTACTTCCTCACCGGCTTCTCGAAGCGCGACGAGCGCGCGCCTGAAGGCGCGCTGAAGTTCTTTCTCGTCGGCAGCATTTCGTCGGCGGTCATTCTGTACGGGATTTCGTTCGTGTATGGCGCGACAGGTCTCACCGCCATGTCGGCGATTCCCGCGCCGCTCTCCGCTGGAAACTCGCTGGCGATGCTGGGCCTGGGCCTGATGATGGCGGGTCTCGGATTCAAGATCGCCGCGGTGCCGTTCCACATGTGGGTGCCGGATACGTACGAAGCGGCGGGTACCCCGTTCGTCGCGTGGCTGTCGATTGCGCCGAAGGCCGCGGGGTTCGTCGTGATCTTCCGGTTGTATATCGAGGGTGTCGGCGAGGGCGCGATGCTCTGGGTGCCGGCCGCCGCCGCGGTTGCGAGCGTGACGATTCTGGCCGGCAACCTGATGGCGATTCCGCAGAAGAACATCAAGCGGCTCCTGGCTTACTCAGGTATCGCGCACATCGGCTACCTGCTGATCGGCCTCGCGGCGATGTCCATTGGCGGCGTCGGCATGATGCTGTTCTATCTCGTCGCGTACCTCTTCGGAAACATGGGCGCCTTCTTCGTCGTCCAGGCGGTCGCGGATTCCGAAGGCTCGGACGACATCGACGTCTACAAGGGACTGGCGCGCAGGTCGCCGGCGCTTGCGCTCGCGCTGCTCGTTTTTCTGTTGTCCCTGGGAGGCATTCCGTTCATGGCGGGCTTCTGGGCCAAGCTCTTCATCTTCTGGGCCGTCGTCCAGAACGGTATGTACTGGCTCGCGTTTCTCGGCGCGGTCGCGACCGTTGTGGCGCTCTACTACTACCTCGTTGTGGCAAGCCGGATGTACATCGACGCGCCGGCGAAGCCGGATCGCATTCCCGTGCCCATGCCCGTTCTCATTGCGATCCTGCTGTGTGCGGTAGGTGTCATCGGCATGGGCGCCTATCCCGAGCCGTGGGTTCAGGCCGCCATGCGCGCGGCAGCGACGCTTTTCTAAGGTAGATCTGCCGGCGATTTCACCGGTACCGCTTCAGGTACAGATAAACTGTTGAATATGTCTGATGTCACTTTGCAGCGGCTTGTAACCGCCACTCCGTACCGCATCGTCTTTGGCGCCATTCTGGTCGCGGGTTTGACCGCCGCCTGCGGCGACGCCTCGAAAACCAGCGCCAAACCCGCGTCCGAGGACGTGTGGGCCTCAGTCGATGGCCGCGACATTCTTCGTTCCGAGGTTGAGAAGACGTACCAGCGCACGGCGGCGAAATCGCCGGCCCCCTCGGAAGAGGAGGCTCTCACCCTGAAACTCGGCCTGCTCAATGAAATGATCGTGCAGGACATCCTGGTCGCGAAGGCGGCGGCCATGAAACTCGACGTATCGGAGACCGAACTCGATGCAGCCTTCGTCCAGCGCAAGAACAACATGCCGGACGACGCGTTTCAAAAGGAGCTGGCGGCTCGAGGTCTGACGATCGAGGACATGAGGCTCGGTCTCCGCCGCGAGTTGGCCGCGCAGAAGGTGGTCGACCGGGAGGTCACGTCGAAGGTCAGCGTGACTGAGAAGGAAATCACGGATTTTTACGACGCGAATCGGGCGCAATTCAACCTGCCCGAGACGGCGTACCACATCGCACAAATCGTCATCACGCCGACCAGGGATCCCGGCATCAATAACCGGGGCAACGACGACGCGACGACACCGGAAGCGGCGGCGCAGAAGGCACAAGCCCTGATGGAGCGGCTGAAGGCCGGCGGTTCGTTCGAGGATCTGGCGGCGACCTACTCGGAAGATCCGCAGACGGCCCCGCGCGGCGGCGATTTAGGCTTCGTGCCGTTGTCAGCCCTGCAAAAGGGCCCGCCGTTCCTGCGCGACGCCGTGCTGAAAGCCACGCCAGGCAATGTGACGCTGCTGAGCCAGGGCGGCGCGCATACGCTGATGCTGCTCGTGGCGAAGGAAGCGGCGGGGCAACGCGACCTCACCGTGCCCGCGGTCCGCGACGGCATCACCAATACGCTGCGCGAGCGAAAAGCGAACCTGCTCAACGCGGCGTTTCTGACGATGGTGCGAAACGATGCGACGGTGGTGAACTACCTGGCGCGCCGTCTCGTCGAGGCTCAGGGCAAACCGAGCGGGTTGTCGCCGGCGAAGTGAGGTCGGCGAGGACAATCACCCGAGACCAAGGCGCGAAGACGCTTCGGCCTTTGCGGTTCAGGATGTGGAGTGGATTGCGGCAGCCGCGCACGCGAAACGCGCGGGCGAGGCGTCAAGGACGCCACGCCCGCGCTCCGCGCCGTTGCCTTTGCGCGTCGCCTAGGGCCGCCGATCGATTGCGAACCGCGGCGTCGTTTCCGCTGCCGGATCGTCCGCGGGCATCGGCGGCGTGCCGCTGAAAGCCGCGTCCACCAGTTCCGGTGCCGCCACCTTCTCCACTTCCTTGCCGCCGCAGTTCTCGTTGACCAGAGGCCGTTGGGTGCCCTTCAGTTGGCCCCAGCGGATTGCCTTCACGCATCCGCCGTCCGCGTTCCTGATGATGATCGCGAGCGGGTGTCCGTGTCCCTTGCCCCACGTGATCACCGCGCCGGCGCACGGGAAGCTCTTGCAGTTCGTGGGCAGGATCTTCAACACGTCCCCTTCGAGGAGCGTCAGCATCGAGCCGTCGTCCAGCGTCAACACGTCGGTGTCGTCGATCCGATCGCTGAGGCTCGTCTGGAATTCCATCGCGAGTTTGGCCGCGAGGCCCCGGAGCGCCGGAGACGCTTCGCCCGCGTCCGCGGTGCCCAGCACGGCCTTGATGACGCCCAGTTCGCCGTTGGCGCTGCTGTCGAGCGTGACTTTGACTTCGTAGGTGTTCTGCGCCCGGGCCGGTGTCGAAATCACCAGCAGACCTGCGCATCCGATGGCGAGTGTTGCCGTCAATCGAGTCATGGCTATGGTCCTTTCTGGACAGGTTATGGGAGACGACCGTCGTCTCTCGCTCCTGCATGCGCAGAAGGGTGGCCAAACCCGCAATTGGGCCGGGAGCCTTTCGGGGCGTTCTCGGAAACCGACTAGCGTCCCGCTCTCGCCGCGAGGTTGGAACGAAGGCCCTGAACGGCCTTGCGGTCGTAGAGCAGCGGCGAGGGTCCGGCCGGGGCCGTCTTGATGGCTGACGCCAGCAGGGCGTCCACGTCGGCCAGTTTGGACTGCGTGAGCAGGCAATCGGCCAGCGCGGCTTCCGCCTCGCCAATGGCGCGGTGTCCTGCCGGCAGGTTCTGGCGCCGAAACGCCAGCGCCTCGCGCAGCAACGGCTCGGCGTCGGCCGCGCGCCGTTGACGGACCAGGGCGTGACCGTGCGCGACAAGCGCCGCGGCCAGATTGAGGCTGCCCGAAGGCGACGCCGCGCGGTGAATGGCGACCGCGCCGACAAACTGCTGTTCGGCGTCTGCCACGCGCCCGCGGGCCTGAAGGGCGCGGCCGAGCCACACCATCGTGTCGCCCGTGCGCGGATGGGTGTCCATGCCCAGCGCTTTCCGCAGGTCGATGGCCCGGCGCAGCGAGTGCTCGGCGTCGGCCAGCGCGCCCTGGACGAACTGGAGGCGCCCGATGTTGTTCAGTACGTTCGGCACCGACGGGTGCTTTTCTCCCTGAAGTGCGATGCGGATCGCGAGGGAGTCCTGATACATCCGACCGGCTTCCGCCAGCTTCCCCCGCTCCTCAAGCAGTGACGCCAGATTGTTCAGATCGATCGCCACGTCCATGTGCTGGTCGCCGTTCTTTCTGCGGTCGGCGGCGAGGGCTGCCCGATAGAGCGGCTCCGCTTCGTCGAGCCGTCCCTGATCCTGAAGCACGCCGGCCAGATTCAGCTGGCTGGTCGTCACGTCGGCATGATCGGGATCCAGGATCTTCAATCGAATCGCCAAGGATTCCCGGAACATCGATTCGGCTTCCGCGAGGCGGCCGCTGCGGGCCGTGACGCCGCCCACGTTATTCAGACTGATCGCCAGTTTGGGGTCGTCGGGCGGAAGCGTCCGGCGCCTGATGGCGAGCACTTCGGCATACCAGCGCTCCGCCTCCTCGCGGTGTCCGCTGCTGTCGAGGATGTCGCCCAGCACGTTCATGCTGGCCAGGGTGTCCGGATGTCCCGGTCCGAGGGCGGCTTTCCGGATCGCGAGCGCCTCTTCCACCAGCGGCCGCGCCTCGTCGTATTTGCCGCGCTCCCGCAGCGCCAGGGCGAGGTTACTGAGACTCTGCGCCACCTCCGGATCGTCGGGCTGGAGCAGTTGTCGCCGCATCGCAAGCGCCTCGCGGTGGTACTGCTCTGCCTGCTCGTAGCGCGTCCGCTCGCGCGCCAGTTGGCCGAGATTGTCCAGACTGGCCGCGATGTCGCGATGCGCCGGGCCGAGGGCGCGCCGGCGGATGTCCAGCGACTCGTTCGTGAGGGTTTCGGCCTCGTTGATCATGCCGAGCGCGCGATAGACCACGCCGATGGTGTCCATGAGCGTGGCGCGCAGGGCATCCTGCGATGAGAGATCCGTCGAGAGTCGCTTCGCGCCACGGTCCAGCAGTTCGCGCGCCGTGACCGACGCGCCGCGCGCGCGCGCGGGATCGCTCTCTCGAAACAGGTCGGTCAGGAAGCGCGCGACCTCCGACGCCTTGACCGCTTCCGCTCTCGCGTTGTCGGCCTCCACGACAGCCTTGGCCTCCGACGCGAGGGCGCGATTTCGCTGGGCAACAATCCCGACGGCGCCCGCCGCGACAAGAACGACCACGAGCGCTGCCGTGGCGACCACGGCGGCATGGCGGCGGACGAACCTCCGCCCGCGATACGTCCAGGTCTGCGCGCGCGCGCGGATCGGACGATATTCCATCACCCGCCGGACGTCGTCCGCGAGTTGTTCGACCGACGCATACCGGTCGTCCGGCTTCTGTTCGATGGCCATCAACACGACCGCATCCAGATCGCGCGCCGCCTGGTTGCGTGACAGGCCGACGCCGTCGACGGTGACGCGGCTGGGCGGTGTGGGCGACGTCCGCAGCGCGCGCTCGAGCTCGAGCGCCGTCCGCTTCTTCAGATCGTACGGCCGCGTGCCGCAGATCAGCTCGTACAGCATCACGCCCAGGGAGTACACGTCTGTGCGGGTGTCGAGGCCGGCATCAACCAGACCGGCCTGCTCGGGGCTCATGTACTCGGGCGTGCCGACGATCTGTCCCTGCATCGTGCTCAGGAACTGCCTCGTCTCGTTGTCGCCTATCGCCTTGGCAATGCCGAAGTCGATGATCTTCGGCACCAGGTCCGCGCCCTGCCTTGTGAGGAGGATGTTCGACGGTTTCAAGTCGCGGTGGATGATCCCGCGCTGATGGGCGTGCTGGATGGCCTCGCAGATCTGCAGGAACAGCTTCAGCCGCTCCGCCAGCGCAGGCTTTTGGCGGGCGCAGTACTCGGTCACCGGTTCGCCGCGCACGAGTTCCATCACGAAGTACGGACGGCCGTCGTCGGCCGATCCGGCTTCCAGCGCCTGCGCAATGAACGGGTGATTCATCAGTGCCAACGACTGCCGCTCTGACTCGAAACGCGACACCACGCGCGCCGTGTCCATACCGAACGGGACGAGCTTCAGCGCGACATCGCGTCGAATGGGTGTCGTCTGCACGGCGTGGTACACGATGCCCATGCCGCCTTCGCCCAGCACGCCGACGAGGCGGTACGGACCAATCTGCCGGCCGAGCGCGGAGCGATCGGCCGCCATCATCGGACCGACCCGCGACGCGATCCCACCCGTGCGCATGATGCTCGGCACGTCGTCGTCGTTCATGAGCGCTTCGACGTCCGAGCGCAACTCGTCGTCTCCATCGCACGCGCTGTCGAGCCAGGCGGCGCGGTCGGCCGGCGGGAGGGATTCGAGAGTTGCGAGGAGACGTTTCACGATTTCAAATCGTTCAGCGTCCATCAGGCGTCTCCTTTCAGCTCGCGTGCCAGCCATCGCCTGGCCACGGTCCAATCCAGCTCGACCGTGCGGGTGGACACGTTGAGGACGTGCGCGACTTCCGCCGTGGTCATGCCGCCGAACACGCGCGCCTCCACCACGTGGGCGGCGCGGGCATCGAGGGTGCTGAACCGCTCGAGCGCCTCATGGAGGGCCAGCACTTCGAAACTTGCCGATGCGCCGTGTCCAGCCTCGTCATTGAAGGTCACGCACTCGACGCCGTCCAGGCGCTTGTGGGCGCCGCGGCGTCGGGCATGATCGACCAGCACCTGCCGCATGGCGCGGCCGGCGATGTTCAGAAAATGGGCGCGGTCCGTCCAGGACACGCGCGATTGGTCGACGAGCTTCAGCCACGCGTCGTGCACGAGTTCGGTCGGCTGGAGCGTGTGGCCCGGGCGCTCGCGGCGCATCAGCGAACCGGCGATCCGGCGAAGCTGCGTGTAGGTGGCCTCGAAGACGGCATCGAGGGCCGCGGGCGCGCCGTCCCTGGCTTCGGCGAGGAGTCCAGAGAGGTCGGTCGGGGGGCGCTGCAATGTGCTCACCCCACTCTGACGCCCAACACGTCCAGCCACAGCCGGCGCCGCACGCTGGTCAGGAATCTCATTTGGTGGCCGCCAGCATAGCAGGAGTCTGACGCCGGTCTAACGCCTCGCCGCGCCCGGCTGACCCGGCCGAAGGGAAGGGTCCGCCCCCTCCCGCGCAACCATGGCGAAGACTCACCTCCTGCGTACCGCGGCCGCGCGAAGCGCCGGCCGCGCACGCGACCGTAGCGTAACTTGCCTGAGTGTTTGTCAGGAGAGGCGAGTTACGCGAGGGAGCGAGTAGGGGAGTCTGAGGGGCGAAGCCCCAATGTAAGCGAGTGAGCGAAGCGAAACGAGCCTCGCGAACGGAGAGAGGCTTGCCTAGGCGCAGTTCACCGGAGGCGAGCCGAACGAGTGAGCGAGTAGGGGAGTCTGAGGGGCGAAGCCCCTCATCTAATACTGGTGCCGAGGGCCAGAATCGAACTGGCGACACCGTGATTTTCAGTCACGTGCTCTACCAACTGAGCTACCTCGGCACGGCAGGGTGCAAGTCGACCGGTAGAAGCGGAAATAATATCACGCCGTGACGTGCGCGGGCGTGATCGCCGCCACGTTCGGGCATCCGGCCAGCGCCATCGTCAATTCCAATTCCTTTTGCAGCATGTCGAGGACGCGCGCCACGCCCGCCTCGCCGTCGGCCGCCAAGCCCCACAGGTAAGCGCGGCCCACGAGCACGGCTTGTGCGCCGAGCGCCAGCGCCTTGAAGACGTCCGTGCCGCGTCTGATTCCTCCGTCCATGAGGACCGGCCCGCGGCCCGCGACCGCGCGCACGACTTCAGATAGCGCGTCGATCGTCGCGATCGCCGTGTCCAACTGTCGGCCACCGTGATTGGACACGACGACGCCGGCGGCGCCGTGCGCCAGCGCGAGCGCCGCGTCTTCGCCCGTGAGAATGCCCTTGATCAGAATGGGCAGGGAAGTCACCGACCGCAGCCACTCCACGGATTCCCACGTCAGCGATGCATCCATCAGCCGGTGGACGTAATCAGTGAAGCTGGAACTCCCAGCCCATCGCAGGTTGTCGGGCGTGCCGTAGCGCTCCAGGTTGGCGATCGTGATGCCGTCCGGCAGCGTGAAACCGCCGCGCATGTCGCGCTCGCGGCGGCCGAGGCGCGGCGTGTCCACAGTCAGGACGAGGGCACGGCAGCCGGCCGCTTCCGCGCGCTGCACGAGGTCGCGCGTGACGTGGCGGTCCCGATAAACGTAGAGCTGAAACCACAGGGGGCCGGTCGCGGCCGCTGCCACGTCTTCCAGCGGCGTAGACGACACCGTGCTGCAGCACATGAACGTGCCGGCGGCGCCCGCCGCTCGCGCGGCCGCAGATTCGCCATCGCAGTGGCCCAGCTTATTGAACGCGGTTGGCGCCAGACCGACGGGCAGTGACAGGGACATGCCCAGCAGATCAATGCGCGTCGAGACATCCTCCGCGCCGGTCAGGACGCGCGGACGGATCGCGATCCGCCGCAGTGACTCCCGGTTCGCGGCAAGCGTAACTTCATCTTCCGCGCCGCCCGCGTAGTAATCGTAGGCCGTCGACGTCATCCGCTCGCGCGCGAGGGATTCGAACTCCGATACGTTTACAGGAAGCGGCTTCGCCATAGCAAGGACGTGAAGGCGGTTAAGGACGTGAAGGCAGCTAGGGACGTGAAGGCGGCCAGGTATCGTGCTTCTTCACGTCCTGCACCCCCTTCACGTCCTTCACGTGTCCTATTCCCCCGTCGGGAGCCCCATCGCTTTTCGCAGTTTCACTTCGAGCGCTGCGGCGACTTCCTTGTTCTGCTTCAGATACGCCTTGGCGTTTTCGCGGCCCTGGCCCATCCGTTCGCCGCCGTAGGAGAACCACGTGCCGCTCTTCTCGATGATGTTGCGCTCGGCGGCCTGGTCGAGCAGGTCGCCTTCCTTCGAGATGCCTTCGCCGTACATCATGTCGAACTCCGCCTCACGGAAGGGCGGTGCGACCTTGTTCTTGACGACCTTGGCGCGCGTGCGGCCGCCGACCATCTGTTCGCCGTCCTTGATCGCGCCGATGCGGCGAATGTCGATGCGCACGGATGAGTAGAACTTCAGCGCGCGACCGCCGGTCGTCGTTTCCGGGTTGCCGAACATGACGCCGATCTTCTCGCGGAGCTGGTTGATGAAGATCAAGCACGTCTTGGACTTGGACACGACGCCCGTGAGCTTACGCAAGGCCTGCGACATCAGGCGGGCCTGAAGCCCCATCTGCGCGTCGCCCATTTCGCCTTCGATTTCCGCGCGCGGCACGAGCGCGGCCACCGAGTCCACGACCACGACGTCCACGCCGTTGGACCGAATCAGCACTTCCACAATCTCGAGTGCCTGCTCGCCGTTGTCGGGCTGCGAGACCAGGAGATTGTCGAGGTCCACACCGAGCTTCTGCGAATACGCCGCATCGAGCGCGTGCTCGGCGTCGATGAACGCTGCGACGCCGCCCAGTTTCTGCGCCTGCGCAATCGTCTGCAGCGCCAGCGTCGTCTTACCCGACGACTCCGGTCCGAAGATCTCGATGACGCGTCCGCGCGGCAATCCGCCGACGCCGAGCGCCCAATCGAGGCTGATGGATCCCGTCGAAATCGCGGGAATCGGCGCGACGGCATCCTTGCCGCCCAGCCGCATGATGGAACCCTTGCCGAACTGTTTCTCGATCTGGCCCACGGCCATTTCGACGGCCTTGCCGCGTTCCTTGTCCGTTCGGTCGTCGTCTCGTCGTTCGATGCGTTCAACTTTTTCTGGTGATGCCATGGGACTCCTCAGCGCTGCGCCCGAAAATGGGGCGATTCGCGCCGGACCGAACGCGATTCTAGGGTTGTGCCAGCTGTCTGTCAAGCGAAAACGACTTGGCATATGTCCGTATCTCCAACTATTTGAATAGCTTACTGCTTGTGGCCACTTTCGCCCCTCGAGCTGGAGCAGACAAGGATTGCCACCGTTTGCCTCGCCATGTTGCAAATTGTCGATGACAGGTGTGACAGGGGAGGACAGATGGGGAAAAGTCAAAAGTCAAAAGTTAGAAGTCAGAAGTTACGGGAAGGTCGGGCTCGAACTTCCAGACTTACTTTTGACTTCCGACTTTTGACTTTTGACTTTCTCTAGGTCGCGTAAACGTAGAACCCGCGACCGCTCTTCCGTCCCAACTGTCCCGCGGCAACCATGCGCTTCAGGAGGGGACAGGGGCGGTACTTGGGATCGCCGAGACCGTCGTGGAGGACGTTCATGATGGCGAGGCACACATCGAGGCCGATGAAGTCCGCGAGCGTCAGCGGGCCCATCGGATGATTCATGCCGAGTTTCATGACGGTGTCGATGGCCTCCGGCGTGCCGACGCCTTCCATGAGCGCGAAGATGGCTTCGTTGATCATCGGCATCAGGATGCGATTCGCGATGAACCCCGGATAGTCGGCAGCCTCCATCGGAGTCTTACCGAGCGCCTTACACAGTTCGACGGCCGTCTGCATGGACTCGGCGGATGTCGCGTGACCGCGCACGAGTTCGACGAGCGTCATCAGCGGCACCGGATTCATGAAGTGCATGCCCAGCACTTTGTCGGGCCGCTTCGTCGCCGCGCCGAGGAGCGTTATCGAAATGGATGACGTGTTGGTCCCGAGAATCACTTCGGGTCGCGTGATCGCGTCGAGTTTCGCCAGCAGTTGACGCTTTGCGTCAGCATTCTCAAAAATGGCTTCGACGACGTAGTCAACGGAGCCGAGGTTGTCGAGCGAGGGCTCGCCGGACAGCCGGCCGATGGCCGCGTCACGATCGGCGGCGGACATTTTGCCCTTCTCGACGAACTTGCCCAGGCTCTTGTCGATCGTCGCACGCGCGCGATCGATGGCGGCCGGCGAGGCGTCGTGCAGCTTGACGTCGAACCCGCTCTGCGCAAAGACCTGCGCAATGCCGTTGCCCATGGTTCCCGCGCCGATGACTGCGACTGTCTTAATCACAGCAACTCCACTGCCATGGCCACGCCATTGCCGCCGCCGAGGCACAGCGTAGCGATACCGCGCGTCTTGCCCTGTCGCTTGAGTGCGTAGAGCAGCGTTGTGAGCACGCGGCCGCCGCTGGATCCGATCGCGTGGCCGAGCGCCACGGCGCCGCCCTGGACGTTCACGCGCGCGGGATCGAGGCCGAGTTCGCGCATCACCGCAACGGCCTGCACGGAAAACGCTTCGTTCAGCTCGAGCAACTCGGCGTCCTCAATCTTCCAGCCGATCTTCTTGTTCAGCTTGCGCACCGCTTCAACCGGCGTCATCAGCACGAGCTTCGGCTCGAGGCCGGACGTGGCGTAGCCCACGACGCGGGCCAAGGGCTTGAGATTCAACCGCGCGGCCACGTCGGCACCCATCACGACCAAGGCGGACGCGCCGTCATTGACAGGCGGTGCGTTGCCGGCGGTCACCGTGCCGTCTTTCTTGAACGCCGGCTTCAGGCGCGACAGACCTTCGGGCGTCGTATCCTCGCGAATCGATTCGTCATTCGAGATGACGACGGCGTCGCCCTTCTTCTGGGGAATCGAGACGGGCAGGATTTCGTCTTTGAACCAGCCCTGTTTCGTCGCGTGCGCCGCCTTCTTGTGGCTCTCGGCCGCGTACTTGTCCTGGTCTTCGCGCGAGACCTTGTAGGTGTCGGACACGTGCTCGCCCGTCAGGCCCATGTGCATGTTGTGGAACGAATCCCACAGTCCGTCATGAATCATCGAGTCGATGACGGTGCCGTCGCCCATGCGCAGGCCCTCGCGCACTTTCGTCAGCAGGTACGGGCAGTTGCTCATGGACTCCATGCCGCCAGCGACCGCGATATCGATATCACCGAGCGCGATGCCCTGAGCCGCGAGCATCACGGCCTTGAGGCCGGATCCGCACACTTTATTGATCGTGAGCGCGCCGACCCCATGGCTGAGGCCGCCGTTCAGCGCCGCTTGCCGCGCCGGCGCCTGCCCGGCCCCTGCGCTGACGACGTTGCCCATGATGCACTCGTCAACCGTGGCGGGATCGATCCCCGCGCGTTTCACGGCTTCACGGACTGCCATGGCGCCCAGTTCGGTCGCCTTGAAGTCCTTGAGACCGCCGAGGAACTTTCCGGTCGGCGTTCTTACAGCACTGACGATCACTGTCTCACGCATGATGCTCCCTACTCGATGATCAATTTCTTGATGACCTCAGCGCCCACCAGTTCGCGCACGCGCGCGGTGAGGATCGGTCTCGCATGCCGAAGTTCCTTGAGCCAGGCCGGTGTCCGGGCCCTGACGATGAGCACGCCCTCGCGCCATTCGACATCCGTGGCGCGCCCGAGCGCGGGCCCGGCCGCCATCCGCCATGCGAAGGCAATCTTCGCCGGCGTCGTGGGCTGGCCCGCGAGCAGCGTCCGCAGCGCATGGGTGGCCGTGGAGTGGAGTGCGTCCATCACAGGAAGGCGTGCGCGAAAAGCCCACGCCGATCAACCAATCATCACACTGGAAGGGCCTTGGATCAAAACGTGTCGAGGCTGTCACGCTGCATTTCTGTCCACGATCACATGAAGAATGAAGCCATGAAGGCGGTTTTGGGTAAGGCGCTTGCCAAGACCAGCGTGGGTTGGTACTCCCAATATAAGAACTTCATCCCTTCATTACTTCATGTTGATCGTCGCCACGAATGCAGCGTGCACGGGTATGATGCCCCCGCATGCGCTTGATCCTGGCCTCGGCTTCGGCGCGGCGGCGGGAGTTGCTGGCCGCCGCCGGCCTCGTTTTCCATCAGGACGCGGCCGACACCGACGAGCGCCGCATGCCCGGCGAGTTGCCCGAGGCGTACGTCGCGCGCGTCGCCCTTGCCAAGGCGGAGGAGGGGCACAGCCGGCATCCGCACGATCTCGTGATTGGCGCGGACACGGTCGTGGTCGTTGACGCCGATGTTCTGGGAAAGCCCGCGAGCGATGTGGAGGCCGCGGAGATGCTCAGGCGCCTTTCGGGCCGTTCGCACGACGTGCTGACGGGCGTCGCGCTGGCGTGGGCGGGCGACCATCGCGTGATCGTCGAGCGCACGCGTGTCTGGTTCACCCGGTTGTCTGCGGCCGACATCACCTGGTACGTCCGATCGGGAGAGCCCAGGGATAAGGCCGGCGCCTATGCCATACAAGGCTTGGCCTCCCGTTTCGTGGAGCGCATTGAAGGCACTCATACGAACGTCGTCGGACTGCCGATCGCCGCACTGCTGCAACTGATGCGGCAAACTGCACTGGTTGTTGAGGGTCTGGACGAAAGCGAGCCCTGACCCCAGCGCGGCCGCAGGCCGCGAGTGAGCGCGGCTATAAGTTGATTCTGGCGAGAACGGGCCGTATTCTGTGGGGGTCACGCCCCGGTTTCGGGGTCGTGAGGGACGGAGCGGGAGCAGATGTCGAAAAAAGCCACACGCGCGGTCGTATCAGGCGTCGTCGTCTTGAGTGCGCTCATCATGCTGATGTACACCACGGTGTCGCAGGGCGCGCAGTTCTACAAGCACGTGGACGAAGTGATGGTGACGCCGGACCAGTGGTACGGAAAGCCGATGCAACTCCACGGCTTCGTCGTCGACAAGTCGATTGAGATGCGCCCGAACTCTCTCGCATATCGATTCAAGCTGAGAAACGGCGACTACTCGGTGGTCGCGACCTACACCGGGCTGGTCCCGGACACCTTCAAGGACGGCGCCGAGGTCGTCATCACCGGACAACTCAGTCCGCAGGGCTTCGCGGCCACGGAAATGACCGCGAAGTGCCCGTCGAAGTACGAAGCCGACGCGTTGAAAGCCCCGACCACGGGCCGGTAGCCCGACCCCGGCGGACGGTCGGCCCGCTCGGTCCGATTCCATCCGATAAAGGACGACACAAGTTCATGGCGGCACTCGGATCACTCCTGATTCTCGCTGCGTTCGTCATTGCCGCCGGCGCCTTCGCCGCGTCGATCGCCGGCGCGCGGCGCGGCCAGCGGGCGCTCATCGACGGGGGCATCGGACTGTTCCACGTCGTGACCGCGATCATGGCCGTCCTGTCGGCCGTCATCGTCCACGCGTTTGTCGTCGGGGACTTCAGCATCAAGTACGTCCAGCGTTATTCAGACGGCGCGCAGCCGATGTTCTACAAGCTGGCATCGTACTGGGGCGGTCTCGATGGTTCGTTGATGTTCTGGGTCACGCTGCTCGCGTCATTCGGCAGCGTCGCGGTCTACATCAACCGCGAGCGCCACCGCCTGCTGATTCCGTGGGTCGTGGCCGTCATTTCTACCGTCGAGATGTTTTTCCTGTTCTTGATGGTCGTGCACAACAACCCGTTCGATACCTACCTCACGACAACGCCGACGGCCGGTGCGGGCCTGAGTCCGCTGCTGCAGAACTTCTACATGGCGATTCATCCGCCGTTGCTGTACCTCGGTTTCGTCGGCATGACGATTCCGTTTGCGTTCGGCATGGCCGCGCTGATCTCCGGTCAGTTGGACGACGGCTGGCTGCGCGCTGTGCGCACCTGGACGATGATGGCCTGGCTGTTTCTGACGGTGGGGCTGTCACTGGGCGCGCTATGGGCCTACGAGGAGCTTGGCTGGGGCGGCTACTGGGGCTGGGATCCCGTCGAGAACGCCGGACTCCTGCCGTGGTTCACGGGCACCGCGCTGCTGCATTCAGTCATCGTGCAGGAACGGCGCGGCATGCTGAAGGTCTGGAACGTCGCGCTCGTGATCGTGACGTTCTTCCTGACGATTTTCGGCACGTTCATGACGCGATCGGGCGTCGTGCAGTCGGTGCATTCATTCGGCGAGAACCGCGAACTGGCCTGGCTCTTCACCGGGTTCATGGTGACGACGCTCACGGTCAGCTTCGGCTTCGTGATCTATCGATTGCCGATGCTGCGCGCGCGTAACGAGCTGGACTCGTGGACGTCGCGCGAGGCGGCCTTCCTGGCCAACAACTGGGTCCTGTTGTTCGCCGCGTTCTTCGTGTTGTTCGCCACGATGTTTCCGACGTTGAGCGAAGCCGTTCAGGGTGAGCGGCTCACCGTGGCGGCGCCGTTTTTCAACAAGTGGTTGACGCCCGTTGGACTGATCTTGCTCTTCCTGACCGGCGTCGGGCCGCTGCTGGCGTGGCGGCAGTCCACGATCAGCAGCATGTTTCACCAGTTTCTGTGGCCGACCGTTGCCGGCGTGGTGACGGCCGTCGGCGTGGGCGCGCTCGGCATTCCGTTCTGGTCGTCCGGGTTGTGCTTCGCGTTGTGCGCGTTCGTGACGATGACGATCACGCAGGAATTCTGGCGCGCGGCGGGCGTCCGCCAGCGCGCGACGGGCACGGATGTCTTTACGGCGCTCGTCGGGCTGCTTGGCCGCGAACGGCGTCGGTACGGTGGGTACATCGTGCACATCGGCATCGTGCTCGTGTTCCTCGGATTCGCGGGCGGCGGATTTGAGCGCGAAGAAGAAGGCGTCATCACGCCCGGCCAGGAGATCGTCGTCGCGCCGTACACAGTACGCTTCATCAACTTGTCGATCACCAACGATGCGCAGAAGCAGATGATGACGGCGCAGGTTGAGACGTTCAAGAACGGGCAGCCGCTTGGCAAGATGTATCCGGCGCGCTGGTTCTTCAATGGTCGGGAAAGCGAGCCGACGACCGAAGTGGCCTTGCGCCGTGGTCTGGCGGATGACCTCTACGTGGTGTTGGCGGGAGTCCCGGACGTCGGCGGGCAATCGGCCAAGCTCAAGGTCAAAGTCAATCCGCTCGTGAACTGGATCTGGATGGGCGTCGGCGTCATGGCCATCGGGACGTTCATCGCGCTGCTGCCGGCGCGGGCGTTCGGGTTCGCCACGGCGAGCGTGCCGGAAGGCGCCGCTACGGCCTCGATGATCCTGATCCTGCTGCTCGGCAGCAGTTCGGTCGCGTTGGGCGCGCAGCATGTCCCGAAGCTGGGCGCGGTGATCTCGCCGCGAAGCCCGCTCGAAAAAGAGATGCAGGGCAAGATCGTCTGCATGTGCGGCACGTGCGGACGGCAGCGCATCAGTGAGTGCACTTGCGCGACCGCCGACGCGATGCGCGAAGAACTGGCGGGCCTGACGAAGAAGGGCCTGACCAACGATCAGGTCATCGAGTACTTCGTGAAGAAGTACGGCAGCCAGGAAGTGCTGGCCTCGCCGATTGATGTCGGCTTCAACCGGCTGGCCTGGCTCCTGCCGTACGGTGTCGGATTGGTTGGTGTCGTCGTCGTCGGCCGGATGGCCGCGAAGTGGTCGCGCCGCCGCCCGAATCCGGACGCGCCCGCGCACGGCTCTGCGAACGATCCAGACCTCGAAAGCAAACTTGATGACGAACTCCGCGACCTCGACTGACGCGAGCCCTTCGGCCCGCGGGTCGGGATTTCAGGCCTGGCACTTTTTCACGCTCCTCGCCATGATCGGCGCCACGGCGGTGGTCATGGTGTCAAAGGAGACGCACCCGGCTGCCTTGATCATGCTGAGCGCGGCCGTGATCGCTGCCGGCTTCGTCGGTCTGGCGATCAGTCGCGCCGTCACGGGTTTTTTGAGCGGCGGAGTAGAACCCGGCCCGGTGTCCGACCGGTCTCGCGAGGAGATCGAACGTCAGAAGATGCTGGTCCTCAGGTCACTCAAGGAACTCGAGTTCGACAAAGCGATGGGCAAGGTGAGCGAAGCGGACTTCGCCGCGATTGCGCCGCGGTTGCGAACGCGCGCGATCTCGCTGATGAAGGATCTGGAGAATACGCCGGTCGTGCGCGCGCAGTCGGCCGCGCCCGCGGCGCCGTCGGCGGCCAAGCGCGCTGCGGGATTCTGTTCTGCGTGCGGCACGCCGCGCGACAAGGATGCCCGGTTCTGCAAATCCTGCGGCGCCAGGCTCGAGGCGATTCCATGACGCTGCAGCGAATCGTCATCGCGTTGGCTGTGATCGCGTGCAGTGCGATCGTCGGGACTCCAACCGCGGCGCAAGTCCAGATGCCGAATGCGAAGGAGATGTCTGGAAAGGTGCTGCCCGTGCCGGACCTTCCGGCCGGCACCGTCACGGTCCGCGTCGCGCGCGGCGGACCTGGCAACTATCTGGCGGGCCAGACCGTGGAGTTCACGGTAGATGGCAAGAAGCGCACGGCCAAGACCGATGAAAACGGCCGCGTCGAGTTTTCCAACCTGCGGCCCGGCGCGCCGTTCAAGGCGGCGGTCACGGTTGATGGCGAACGTCTCGAGTCGGATGACGCGGTCGTCGGCAGCACCGGTCTGCGCATCATGCTGGTGGCGACCGATCCGGAGGCGGCGAAGCGCGAAGCGGAGAATTCCGCGCTTGCGGCGGCCCCGGCCGTAAAGGGCGTGGTGGTGTTCGGTCAGGAATCGCGCGTGATCGCCGAGCTGTCGAAAGATCGGCTGAATATTTATTACGACCTGCAGATCATGAACTCGGCGCGGACACCGGTGGACATCGGAGGACCGCTCATTATCGAGTTGCCGCGTGAAGCGCGCGGATCGACCGTGCTCGAAGGTTCGACGCCGCAAGCCACCGCCAACGGACCCCGCATCACCATCGTCGGGCCGTTCGCCCCCGGCATGACACCGGTGCAAGCGGCGTTCGAGTTGCCGTACAGCGGCGGCACCGTGACGCTGACGCAGAAGTGGCCGGCGGCGATGGAGCAGACGATTGTCATGGTGCAGCAGATCGGCGGCCTCACGGTCACGTCGCCGCAGCTCACGGCGAAGCAGGACATCACCGATCAGGGGCAGGCGATCATTCTGGGCCGAGGGCCGGCGCTGGCGGCGGGGCAGGCACTCTCGCTCGAGATCGCGGGGCTTCCGCATCACCCGGTCTGGCCGCGCAATCTCGCGCTGGCGCTCGTGGGCCTCATCATGGCGGCCGGGTTCTGGGGCGCATTGGGCCCTGGCAGCCGTCGTCCATCGCGTCCCGCGGGCCGGGCGGCCTGACGCGCCGTGAGCGGCCGCGTACTTTGTGATTTCGACGAAGTCGAGGTCGTCGCGGTGTCGCGGCACTTCGGCCGCCGCCGGGCACTCGCCAAGACCACGCTGACGTTCCGCGCCGGTCAGGTCACGGGCCTTTTCGGCCCCAACGGCGCGGGCAAGACGACGCTGCTCGGCATTCTCTCCACAGTGGTGCGTCCGACCGCCGGCGAAGTCCGTTACGGCGGCGCCACGGCGCGCGCGCTGGGCGATCCGCTTCGCGGCCGCATCGGTGTGCTTGGTCACGATCTGTTTCTGTACGGCGATCTGTCAGCGCGCGAGAACCTGGAGTTCTTCGGGCGTCTCTACGGCGTGGAACGGCTCGAGGATCGCGTGGCGCAGGCGCTGGCGTCCGCCCGGCTCGATGACCGCGCACACGATCGGGTCGCCAGCTTCTCACGAGGCCTGCGGCAGCGGCTCGCGCTCGAGCGGGCGCTCATTCACGATCCTCGGCTCGTGCTGCTCGATGAGCCGTTTACCGGGTTGGACGACGAGTCCGCGGGTCTGCTGGGCGAGCGATTGCAGAAGCTGCGCGCGGCCGGCGCCATCGTGCTGATGGCGACGCACGACTTCGAGAGCGCCGATGGCTTGATCGATCGCATGATCGCTCTGCGCGCCGGTAAGGTGCGCGAAATTGTGCCGGACGGCGGAAGCCTTCGAGACCGCTACCGGCGCGCGATGGCGGAGGAGTGGGCATGAGCACGCTCCGATCCGCCCTGTTGATTGCGCGGAAGGACCTGCTCGTCGAGGCGCGCAGCCGCGAACTGGCGTACACGACGCTCTTCTTTGCCGTCGCGTGCGTGCTGGTGTTCTCGTTTGCGTTCGTATCGGAGGGGAAGGCGATTGACGGCGCCGCGGCAGGCATCCTGTGGGTCGCCGTCGCATTCTCCGGCACGCTGGCGCTCGGTCGGGCGTTCGAGCGCGAGCGCCAGTCGGAGACGTTGCGCGCGCTTCTGTTGGCGCCGGCGGAACGCACGGCGGTCTATCTGGGCAAGCTGGCCGGGCTGCTCGTGCTGATGGCGGCCGTGGAGATTGTGATCGTGCCGGTCATCGGCCTGCTGTTCGCGGCGCCGATCGGCCGGGCGCCCTGGCTGCTTGCGGCCTTGCTGGGGGCCGGGACCCTTGGTTTTGCCGGCGTCGGGACGCTGTTTGCCGCGATGCTCGTGCGCGCGCATTCGCGGGACGTGCTGTTGCCGGTATTGCTGTATCCCATCACGGTGCCGGTCATCATCGCCGGCGTGCGCGGCACGGGTGCGATCTTCGCCGCGGAACCGAATTTCGACGCGGCGGTCGCCTGGCTGTCGATGCTGGTATTCTTTGACGCGGTGTTCGTCACCCTCGCGCTCTGGACGTTCGCGCCCGTGATGGAGGAGTAAGAAGCGCCATGCGTGTTGCCAATCGGCTTGTGCCTCTGCTCCTCGTCGTCGCCGCGCTCATGTATCTTCGCGCCCCATTCATGATCCACGCGGCGCCGCTCGAGTCCGTCATGGGTGTGGTTCAGAAGATCTTCTACTTCCACGTGCCGTCCGCGATGATGACGTTTCTCGCCGCCTTTGTCTGCGGGATCGCCAGCGCGACGTATCTCTGGAACCGCAACAAGTTCGCCGATCATGTGGCGGTCTCCGCGGCGGAGTTGGCCGTCGTCTTCGGGTTGATCGTGCTGGTGACGGGTCCGCTGTGGGCCCGGAAGGCCTGGGGCGTCTGGTGGCAATGGGACGTGCGGCTCACGATGACGCTCGTGATGTGGATGATCTTCGTGGCCTACCTGCTGCTGCGCCGCTTCGGCGGACCAGGCTCCGAAATCCTCGCGGCGGCCGTGGGCGTGTTCGGCACCGCCCTCGTGCCGTTCGTCTATGTCTCGGTGAACTACTGGCGCACCATTCACCCGAATACCAACGTGCTGCGCACGCTGCAACCGGAGATGGCTGAGCCGTTCCGCTGGGCGATCCTGGCGTTCCTGATGTTCTTTACCGCGCTGCTGATCGTGAGAATCCGGCTTGAGGCCAGCCGGGCGGTGCTCGAGGAGGCGTATGCGTTGCTGGAAGATTGATGTGAAACGGATCGTTCGCGGTGTGGTCATGGGTGCAGCGCTCGTGGTCGCGATGGCTGCGACCGTGATGGCGCAAACGCCCCAAGACGGTTTTGTGCCCGTCACCGACGCCACCCGCGAGAATCTGCCGGCGACGCCGCTCGTCTACATCGCCTATGGCTTCGTGTGGGTGGCGCTCATGGCCTATGTCTTCCTTCTCTGGCAACGCGTGGGCCGCGTCGAGCGCGACCTCGCGATCGTCAACGCGAAGTTGGCGCAGCGTCGATAGCGCGGCCGAGCCATGACCTCCGGCCACTTCATCTTCATCCCGTCCGTACTGCTCGTGGGCGTCGTCATCGGCTGGATCCTCGGATCGCGCGCCGCGAAAGACGCGTACGCGGCGGAGCTGAGGAGACGAGAAGAGCGAGAGAAAGTTAGAAGTCAAAAGTAAGAAGTCAGAAGTAAGTAGGAAGTTCCGTAATTACTTCTGACTTTTGACTTCTGACTTTCTACTTTCCTACTGTCCCCGCTCAAGCCGTAGGGCCAACCACGCCGGCAGTCCGCTGTTGATGATGCGGGCCTGAGCCGCGGCGATGTCGTAGGTCACGCGCCGCAGGCGAATCGTCTGACGATCCATATCCAGCACGCCGTACGCCGCGCGCGGATCGCGATCGCGCGGCTGGCCGACCGATCCCACGTTGATGAGCGCCGGACCGCCCCGGGGCAATGCATATTCGTCGGGAACCTGGGTCTCCGGACCGAACGGCGCCTCCGGCGTGGCGAATAACGCGGGCACGTGCGTGTGGCCGAACAGGCAAATGCGCGCGCTTGACGCGTCAATCGCGCGCGACGCGTCCTGCTCGTCGAAGATGTAGTGGTCTTCGTCGAAGGGAGCGCCGTGGCAAATCTCCACCTCGGGCGGAACTTGAACCGGCCCCATCGGCAGGTTCGCCAGCGTCCGCAGATGATCGGCGCTCAGCGTCTTGTTCGTCCACTCGGCCGCCTCGCGCGCCACGTCGTTGAACAGCAGGGGCGACTCGAGACCGGCGCAGACCTTGTCATGGTTCCCGCGGATGATCGTCATGGGCGCGAGCGTCATCGTGCGATCGATGACCGGACCGGGATCGGCGCCGTATCCCACCACGTCGCCGAGCATCAGCACGTGGTCGTAGCCCACCACGGCCGCATCCGCCAGGACGGCGTCCAGCGCTTCGAGATTGGCATGCAGGTCGCTGATGACCAGGTACCGCATCAGGCCTGCGTTCCGGATTCACTGCGAGGCAGGGCGAGCGGCAGCGCGCGCATAGCTTCGAGAATCGCGTCCACGGTCTCCTCGATCGACGATCGTCCCGCCGGCACCCGCAGGTGCGCCTGCTGATAGGTTTCGATCCGCGCGGCGTAGAGGCGTTCGAGTTCGGCGCGGTTCGCGGCGAGCGGCCGCCGGCCATCGAGCGGAATGCGCGGAATGAGATCGACCAGCGGCACGTCGATCCACACCGAGACGCCGTCGAAGTTGATGAACGCCCGATTGTCCGGATCGGTGAACGTGCCGCCGCCGGTCGCCACGACCACATGCCGAAGCGGCTGCAGCAGATGCAGGATTTCGCGTTCGGTCGAACGGAAAAACGGTTCGCCTTGCTTCGCGAAAATCTCGGGGATGGTCTGCCGCAGCTTCCGCTCGATGAGTTCGTCGATATCTTCGGCCTGCCAGCGCAAACGCTCCGCGAGCGCGCGCGCGATAGTGCTCTTGCCGCTCGCCATGAATCCGACGAGATAGATCTTGTCCGGCGTCATGACGACAGCCGTTCCAGATCGCGTGCGAAGCCCGGGTACGACACGGCGACCGCGTCGGCGCCGAGGATCGTGGTCGGCCCGCTGGCGCCCAGGCCAACCAGCGCGAAGGCCATCACCAGCCGATGGTCGCCCGCCGCGTCGGCTGTGCCGCCAGTCGGCCGGCGCGAGCCGTCGATCACAAACCCATCCGGCCGCTCATCGGCCGTCACACCTAAGGCGCGCAGCCCGCGCACCAGCGCCGTGATGCGATCGCTTTCCTTGACGCGAAGTTCGGCGGCGCCGGTCACGTCGAGCGAACCACCGAGGGCCGCTCGCGCAGCCAACACCGGCAGTTCATCAATGAGATCAGGCACGTCCTCGGCGGTGATCGCAGCGTGCGCGTGGCTCCCGTGGGTGATCCTCAGCGAGCCCACACGTTCGCCCGCGACCTCGGCCGACTCGGAGACGACAATCTCCGCGCCGAGCCGCTGGAGCGCGTGGACGAAGCCCAGGCGCCGCGGACTCAGCAGCACGCCGTGCAGCTCCACAGACGAACCGGGCAGGCCGGCCGCCGCAGCGGCCCAGACCGCCGCCGACGAGGGGTCGCCCGGGACCGCGAGCGGCTCGCGCGGCGACCGAGGCTCCTGGCCGCCGGGCACGTGGACGCCCATGGCATCGACGCGAACCGACAGGCCGAAGGCGGGGAAGGCCCGTTCGGAATGGTCACGCGTCGGCTGGATTTCCTGAATCGTGGTCTCGCCTTGAGCCGAGAGACCGGCGAGCATCAACGCACTCTTGATTTGGGCGCTGGGTACTTCCGGCGTCCATTTCACGCCCTGAAGGCCGCCACCGTCGATGACAAGTGGCGCCCGGCCGCTGGTCGCGCTGATTCGGGCGCCCATCGCCTCGAGCGGCGCGATGACCCGGGCCATGGGCCGCCGTTGCAGCGAATCGTCACCCACGATTGTCGTCCGGAACGGACGCCCCGCGACCATTCCGGCCAGCAGCCGCATCGTCGTGCCCGAGTTGGCCGCGTCGAGTGGGCCAGACGGCTCTGACAGCCCCGCCCAGCCACGGCCTTCGATGCGGAGACCGTCGGCGCCATCAGCGGTGATGCGCGCGCCCAGGGCGCGGCAGCACGCCACGGTCGCCGCCACATCCGCTCCAGGCGCCAGTCCCGACAGGATCGTGATCCCCATGGCGGCCGATCCGAGCATCACATAGCGATGCGAAATGGACTTGTCACCGGGCACACGAATGGTACCGGTCACGCGGTTCGCGGGTCGAATGTCGAGAGTGCGTCCTTGAACCACGTTGGTCATATATGTTACTTAGTCCGCGGCATGATGTCTGACAGTCACGTCGTCCGGATCCAACTGCCCAGTTCGTTTGAGCTCCTGGACCTCGTGCAGATCCTGAGCGACCGCATGACGACCCTCGCAGGGCTCGGCGATGATGCCATGCACTGGGTGAGTGTGGCCGTTCGCGAGTCCGTGATCAACGCCATCAAACATGGCAACAAGGAAGACCGGCGCAAGCACGTAACCGTCGAGTTCCTCCTGACGCCGCGTGCCAAGCCCTCGGAATTTGTCGTCGAAGTGCTCGACGAGGGCGCGGGCTTCGATCCGGACGTGGTCGCGAATCCGCTCGATGCGGAAAACGTGCTCAAGTCGAGCGGACGCGGAATCTTCTTCATGCGCAGCTTCATGGACGATGTCACGATGGCGCGCCGGCCGCAGGGCGGCATGTCGGTGCGCATGAGCAAGAAGCTGGCCTGATTGCCCCTCGATCCCGCATACCTTTCGACAGCCATCCGCGCCGCGCTCGCTGCTGGGCGCATCCATGGCCGCTACTTTCGACAGAATCCAGACGTTCAGAAAAAGGGTCCGATCGATCTCGTGACGGCGGCCGACCTCGAGGCCGAGCGGGAATTCCGCGAACTCATTGCCCGTGAGTGGCCCTCGCACGAGGTGCTGGGGGAGGAAGGCGCGGAGACGCCGGCAGTCGCCGGCGCGTCGTGCCGCTGGATTATCGATCCGCTGGATGGCACCACGAACTTCGCACATGGCCTGGCGCTGTTCTGCGTGTCGATCGCACTCGAAATTGATAGTCAGGTCGAGCTGGGCGTCGTGTTCAGCCCGCTCACCGACGAGTTGTTCACGGCCGAACGGGGGAGCGGCGCGCGACTGAATGGCCGGCCGATCCACGTCTCCAGTCAGGGCCAGCTGTCAGACGCACTCCTCGTTACCGGATTCCCGTACACCATTCGGGAGGCGCGCGGATCGCAACTCGATGTGTTTGAGGCATTCCTGAGCCAGGCTCAAGCGGTCCGGCGGCTGGGCTCGGCGGCCTTGGACCTCTGTTATGTCGCCGCGGGTCGGTTTGACGCGTTTTGGGAAGTGCAGCTCCATCCGTGGGATTTTGCCGCCGGGGCCCTTATCGCCCAAGAGGCGGGCGGCCGCGTGACTCGGTACGACGGTGGTCCCGTCGACCTCTTTCGTGGCCAGATCGTCGCGTCGAATGGGCGGTTACATACCGACATCCTTCACGTGATCGCCGCGCACAGCCGATAATCATGGCTGGTGTTGGTTGGCATCGAATCTGCTGACTGATCACCCTGGGGCCTTCCTGCCCCGAGTGGAGATGCTGAATGACACGAACGTGGCTACGAGCGTCGGTGTTTGGGGTTGTGCTGATGGGGCTGGCAGTTCCTGCCTCAGCTCAGGTCGTACACTCGGTATCGTTTGGCGCCGGGATCTTTTGGCCCAAAGCCTTCGACACCCGCGTCGAGAATGACGTGTGGGTCGCTAATCTGACGCAGCCGATCATTCCCGGCAGCGTGCCACCGTCCACGAGCTCACTCTCCTTCAACATCAAGGACTTTCGCGCATATCCGGTGTTTGGCGAGTGGCACATGGGATTTGGCAATCACGTGGAGGTCGGGATCGGCGCGGCCTTTCAGAACCGCACGGTTCACAGTCACTATGCCGACCTGGTCGACGGCCACGGAACCCCCACGGAACTTGATGACACCGAAATTGAGCAGGACCTTCGGCTCCGCCAGTTTCCCATCACGGGTGTAGTGCGGATCCTGGGCGGACGGGTGGGCGGCTTTCAGCCCTATGCGGGCGGTGGCGTCGTCGCGTCCATCTTCCGTTACAGCGAGGTCGGTGAGTTCGTCGATACGACGACGTCGGACGTCTACTCGGCGAGCTATATCGCGAACGGTGTCGCCTTCGGGCCCGTCATCCTCGGCGGCGTTCGGTTTCCGATCAAAGGCGACGTCTACGCGATCAACGTCGAGGGCCGCTATCAGTGGCTGGTCGGCAAGACCGAAGGCATGACCGACGGATTGCCCGACTTCCTGGGCAACCGACTTGACCTGGGCGGCGGCGGCCTGAACTTCAGTTTCCTGATCCGGTTTTAGGCGGGGGGACTTCGTCCCCGCCGCGGCCCCCCTTACGCGCTCGCTCGCGGGGGCCCCTACGCCCCGCTCCGGTCGCGCGGCTCACTCGCTGCCGCTCGTTCGCTGGGTGCAGTCGCTTTCTGCACGCTAACGCCTGCGGTACAGCGCGAGGCCCCCGGCTTCGACGACGCGATCAAAGCCTGACAAGAAATCTTCACTGACGCGTGCGCGGGCGGCGAGTATGTCGCCGCCCTCGGCGCGCTCTTCGATGAGAATCCATCGCACGGACAGGCGCGGACTGCGTAGCGCCTCGATCCACAGATCGCCATTGCCTTCGTGGAGAAAGTTGCGCAGGTTGAGGCCGATGGCCGACGACTCGTGCATGTAGTGGCCGAGCGAACCCATGCTCGCCAGAATCGGCGTCCCGTCGTACATCCCGTGAAGCACGCGGCTGACGCCTTCGCGCGCGAGCCGCAAATTATCCGCGGCACGCGCCTCGACAAGCACTGGCGCCGGAGAACCGAGCGGCGGTCTGGCCCAAATCGCCAGGCCGACCAGTGCGAGGCCGGCCAGTGTGCGGCTTCGTCGCGGCATCGCAGCCAGCGTGACGCCGGCGAGCAGCAGGTTCGCGACGACGAGCATCACCATGTAGCGAATGCGGAACGGGTGGCCGGCATAGAACGCGGCGAACGGGAGCGCGCCGGCGGCCAGCAGGCTGAGCGGCAGTAGCGCCGCTGGGGATTTGCGACTCTGGATCAGGCAGATCGCTGCGCCCGCGGCGCCGCAGATCAGAATCATGGGGTTGGCCAACTCTTCAAGGCCGGTGCGCATCGCGCGCAGGACGTGCAGAGGTTGATGAAACAGATCCGGCTCGGGCACGAAGAAACTTGACGACAGGAACCATTGTCCGCTGCTGGCGTAACCCAAGCCCAGGAAGGCGGCGATCGCGAACGCCGGGGGAAATATCAACCGGCCGATCTCGGCCATGCCTCGACGACGATTGGCGATCGCGGCCGCGACGATCAGAGCGGCCGCAATGGGCCAGCCCTCGTATCGCGTCATCACGAGCGCCGCCAGGAACCATGCGGCGCGCGTTCGGCGCGACGCGGTAGGCACATCAATCCACGCGTCGAGCGCGGCGAGGGCGAGGAGCGCGGTGCCGAAGAGCAGAGGCTCGCTCATCGGCGTGCTCACCAGGTAGAGCACATTCGGATCCGCCATGATGAGCGCCGCCGGCACGATCGCGACCACCCACGAACCGGTCCGAGTGAAGGCGCGCTGGGCGACGGCCGCGAGTCCCCAACTGAGCGCGCCGATCGAAATCATCACACCGGTGAAACCAAATCGGTAAGCCGCGTCCCACTGAACGGGCACCGCGTTCAGCAGATGGGGAAGGGGCAGCCACAGGGCGCCGAACTGCCGCCAGCCTGGCGTCAGGCTGTCGATCACGCGACGCGCCACCACGAGGTGCGCCCGTGCATCGAAGTGACTGAGTGTGAGGTCTTGGGAGGCGACGTGCCAGGCCGCGAGCGCGCCGACTGCGATCGCCGCCGCCAGGACCACCACGAAGACGCGTCGGCCCTCGTGGTAACGTGAACCGTCGGCCATTTGTTCAGAGTTGCGTGTGGTCATGCGGCTTCGGCGTGGTCACATTCTAGTGCCCCGCCCGAAAGGCGCTGTACAAATGACGTGGACAGGCCACTAGATGCATCGCCTCAGCGAGTTCATGCAGCGTGTGGCCTCCGCCGTGGAACACATGGCGGAGCAGTGGGGCGCACCTGGTCTCGCCGCGGTAGCGTTCTTCGACTCCTCATTCCTCACGCTGCCGGAAGTTGCGGACTTGCTGGTCGTCATTTTCACCATTCGCGATCCCAGTCAGTGGTTCTACTTCGCCGCGATGACGACGATGGGCTCGGTCGCCGGCTGCTACGCGCTCTACATGGTCGGCCGCAAGGGCGGTGAGGCGATGGTGCGCCGCGGCTTCCATGAACGGCACATCGACCGGACGCTCGAATGGTTCAGACGGCATGGCGCGCCGCTGCTGATCGTGCCCGCGATGCTGCCGCCGCCGATGCCATTCAAGCTGTTCGTGCTGCTGGCCGGCGTCTCCGGTGTGCGCGCCTGGCCGTTTCTAGCCGCCATCGTCCTGGGGCGCGGCGTGCGGTACGGCGGCGAGGCTTATCTGGCCCGCTGGTACGGTGAGGACACCCTGCGATTCATGCGGCAGCACGCCACGGAGTTCTTCTGGCCGGTTGTGGGGATCGTGGCCTTGATTGCCATCGGCTGGTGGCTGTGGGATCGCCGCGGCACGCCTCCCGCACCGGGCGCGGCCGGAGCAGACGTAGAATAGGGCCGCGTCGTGCAGCCCGAACTGTCAGTCGTCATTCCCGTCTATAACGAGGCGCCCAATCTCGAGGCGCTGCACCAGGAGTTCAACGCCGTCCTCTCCGGCGTGGGGCGTCCCTACGAAATCATTCTCGTGGACGACGGCAGCACGGATGCCTCGTTCGAGGTCCTCAAGCGCATTCACGCCGGCGATCCGCACGTGCAGGTGATTCGCTTCCGCCGCAACTTCGGGCAGACCGCGGCATTCGCGGCTGGCTTCGCCGCGGCCCGCGGCACGCTCATCATCACCGCCGACGCTGATCTGCAGAACGATCCACGCGACATTCCCGCCATGCTCGGCGAGATTGGCAAGGGCGCCGACATCGTGTGCGGATGGCGCAAGGACCGGAAGGACCCATTCCTCAGCCGTCGCGTCCCGTCCATGATTGCGAACCGGCTCATCTCGTGGGGCACGGGCGTCCGGCTGAACGACTATGGTTGCTCGCTGAAGATTTTTCGGGCGGAAGTCATCAAACCGCTGCGCCTGCGTGGAGAGATGCACCGGTTCCTGCCGGCGCTTGCCAGCGAATTCGGGGTCCGCATTGTCGAGATGCCGGTGAACCATCGGCCGCGCGTGCATGGCGCCTCGAAGTATGGGATCGGACGGACGGTGCGCGTCATGCTCGACCTGGTGACCGTCAAGTTCCTGTTGAGCTACTCGACGCGCCCGCTCCAGATCTTCGGCCTCATCGGTGGCGTCATGAGTCTGGCCGGCATCGTCATTCTCGGATACCTCGGCATCCTCCGCCTGATGCACGTCGAAGAGATCATGCGACGATTGCCGATCACGCTGTTCGGGATTCTGCTGCTGTTCACCGGCGTGCAACTCGTGACGCTCGGATTGCTCGCGGAGCTGCAGGCGCGGGCCCTGCACGAATCACAGGGCAAGCCGACGTACGTAATTCGCGAAACGCTCACCTGACGATCAGGTTGTTTCTGGCTCGGCAACCGGCTGGTGTCTGCGCGCAAGGTACGCGGCGGCGCCGGACATTGAGAACAGCATGATCAGCGCGGCGCCCGTCAGGGACAGCGCCAGCGCGCCCTCACGTTGGACGCCGATCCGCGTGAGGTAAGCGACAAACGTTCCTTCGCGCACGCCGTGGCCGTTGACCGACACCGGCAACATCTGAACGAGCGACGAAAACGGCACGAGGATGGCCATGTGGCTGAGCGGCACCGTCAGGTGCAGGGCCGCGGCCACCGCCGCATAAAACAAGACCTGCAACGCCTGCAACGCGACCGACGCGATGAAGCCAATCGCCATGGACCCCGGCGCCTGCCGGAATCGATGCAGCGCGCCCGTCGCCGTTTCGATGCGTCGATCCACCCAGTTGGCGTGGAACACCCGCAGCGGACGCGCGAGCGCCGCGATCCAGTCGGGTTTCGCGAGCGCCACGCCGCCGGCCACCACCATGCCGAGCAACCCGGCCCAGAACACGGGGCCCAGCATGTCGTTGCGCTGCGCCGCCATGGTCGAACCTAACGCGGCGATGAAGGCGAGCCCCAGCACGCCAACGACCCGATCGGCCAGGACGATGGCGGTCGCGAGTGTTTTGGACTTCGCCGGCCGGGCGGTATCGCTGATCCGAATCACATCGCCGCCGATATTCGACGGCAGGAAGTTGTTGGCGAAGGTCGCCGCCAGATACGAGTTGAGCAGCCGTCCGAATGGGATCGACACGTGCTGGGCGCCGAGGAGTACGCGCCAGCGCCATGTTGCGACGAGAATCATCAAGGAGTACACCGCCAGTGCGGTGACAATCCATCCGACTGAAGCGCCCCGAACCTGCGCCCACAGTTCGGCCGTGTCGATGCGCGAGAACAGGATGTACAGCAGAATCGCGCTGACGCCGATCTTGATCGCCAACATGATCGCCTGACGACCGGCGGACGGCGAGGGCTTGGGCGTGTCGGCACCAATAGGCATGATTGAAGCGCCGGGCCAAGCGGCGCGGCCGGCGTGACGAGGCGGTAGTGTACCATGCCGGTTCCGGCGGCAAGACGCGGCAAGCGCGTCTGTTCGCGCGGTCCGATGGCTGTCATTACGATCGTAACGTCGGCGCCGCCGCTCAGCGAAGGCGGGCACCTCGTGCTTGCGCGATCGCTCGAGCAGGCGCTGACCGAAGCCGGCCATCGCGCTGGCATCGTGACGACGCCGTCGAACCGGTTCGGCCGCCAGGGCCCCGCCTATCTGGCGAACTGGCTGACCGATGTCGGTGTGACGGGTTCAGGTGACAAGGTCGATCAAATCATCTCGATGCGCTATCCGAGCTATGCGGTGCGGCATCCGGCGCACGTGTGCTGGCTCGTCCACACGATGCGCGAGTACTACGATTTGTGGGACCGGTTTTCGGCCGGGTTGTCGCCACAAGGACGAATCAAAGAGCGCGGCCGGCGGACGCTGGTCCGTGCGGCCGACAGTTACCTCCTTCGCCGGCATGTGACGCGCCTGTTTACGATCTCCGGAGCGGTGCGCGATCGCTTGAGGCGATGGAATCACGTCGATGGGGAAGTGCTGCATCCGCCAGCGCCTCAGCGCGACTATCGATGCGACAGCTACGGCGACTATCTCTTCGCGCCCTCGCGCCTGACGCCGCTGAAGCGGATGGACTTGATCCTCCAGGCGCTCGCGCGACCCGAAGCCGGCCACGCCCGGTGCGTGATCGCGGGCGAGGGCGAGCAGCAGGAAACGCTCGTGCGGATGGCGCGCGACCTGGGAATTGCCGATCGTGTGACGTTTGCGGGACGCGTCAGCGAATCTGAGTTGGTCGATCATCTGGCGCGGTGTCGCGCCGTCGTGTTCGTGCCGCACGATGAAGACTACGGCTTCGTGACGGTCGAGGCGTTCGCGGCAGGCAAGCCCGTCATCACGTGTCAGGACAGCGGGGGACCGCTGGAGCTCGTGCGCGATGGCCAGAACGGCTGGATCGTGCCGCCGGTCCCCGCCGACGTGGCGCGGGCCATGGCCGAGGCCATGGACAGCTCCGGTCTCGCGGAACGCATGGGTCAGCAGGGCCTGCGCGACTCCGCGTCCCTCACCTGGGCCCACGTCGTCAGCAAACTCGTAATCGTGTAGCCTCTTTAAGAGTCATTGTGAGCTACGCCACGCCTCTGGAATCGAAGATCGCCAAAAAGGTCACTCGTGCCATTGTGGATTACGGCCTGATTGAGGACGGCGACCGCGTCATGGTCGGCCTCTCGGGCGGGAAGGACAGTTGGGCGCTGTTCCAGATTCTGGACGTCCTCCGAAAACGGGCGCCCATCGATTTCTCGCTCGTGGCCGTGAATGTGAATTCGGGTTACGAGAAATTCCGGCACGATTTGGTCACCGACGCCTGCGCAGCGCGGGGTTGGGAATGTCGGGTCGAGCACACAACCATCGGCGCCGTGATGGACGACATCCTCGAAGACGGCGACACCCCGTGCTCGCTCTGCGCGCGACTGCGTCGAGGCGTGTTGTACCGGCTGGCGTCCGAGGTCGGCGCGACCAAGATCGCGCTCGGCCACCACATGGACGACTTCATCGAAACGGCCCTGCTGAACATGTTCTTTCAGGGGTCGCTGAAGGCCATGCCGGCCAAACTGGTGTCCGATTCGAAGAAACACATCGTCATCCGGCCGTTGGTCTTCGTGACCGAAGCCGAGGCGCGGTCCTACACCGAAGAATCGGGGCTGCCGGTGATCGGGTGTTGCTGTCCCGCCTGCGGGGATCTGAGTTTGAAGCGCCAGCGTATGAAGCGGCTCATCGCTGAGCTCGAAGTGGAGCATCCCGACATCAAGAACTCCATGATCACGGCGCTCGGCAACGTCGGGGCGAGGCATTTGCTCGATCGCCGCCTGCATCCGGTGCCCGAACTGGCTTCCCATTAGCGGGGGGACTTCGTCCCCGCCGCGCCCCCCTGACGCGCTCACTCTTTCGACTCGCCTTCTCTGAAAAGCACTTAGGCAAGTCTCACTTCGTTCGCGTGGCTCGCTCGCTGACCGCGAGCTCGCTTCGTCGCCAGGCGGTGCCATAGTCGTCGGCAACGGACCGGCCGATAACTCCTGCATCGCGTCCAAGTTCGTGATGTCTATTTCAGGAGACGGTCTGTGAAACGTCTGTTCTGCTCCGCAATCATTGTTGGCGCGCTGTTGGCGGCGCCGTTGTCCGCCCTCGCCCAGTCCCGGCCTCTGGCCACCGAGGATCCGGAAACGGTCCCGGCTGGTTTCATCCTGCTCGAAAGCGGCGTGGACTTTCTCCGCGGGGTCACCTTTCCGGCCTCCGGCCTGACGGGCACGCTGTCGCGCCTTGGCACTTTCGGTGTGAGTTTCGGTGTGGGGTCGCTCGCCGAAATTCAGGTGGATGGCTCGCTGCTGAACACCTTGAAGATCACCTCGATGAACGTCGTGGCGCCGCTCGGGCCGCGCTATACCGGTGATTCCGTGTCGACGTCGAGCTTTGGTGACCTGACGATTGGCGCCAAGGTCCGCGTCGTGACGGAAACCGAGACGCGGCCCGGTCTGGCCGTCCGGTTTGCGACGGGGCTGCCGATCAATGGCCCGGCGACCGGCATCGGATCCAGCACGACGGATTTCACCGTGGGCCTGGCCCTCGGCAAGACCGTCGAGTCGATCCGCGTCGTCGGCAACGTGGGTCTGGGCATTCTTGGCGATCCGGTGATCGGCAGCCGGCAGAATCATCTGCTCCTGTACGGCATGTCGATCGCGCGCGCGATGGGGACTGGCGCGGAACTGGTGGCTGAATTCAACGGGCGCCTCGACACCGGGTCTGACGAGCCGCCCATCGGGACGGACAGTTTGATGGTCGTGCGGGTCGGCGGACGGTTCACCCACAAATCGGTCCGGTTCGACGGCGGATTGTTGATTGGCGTCACCGACCGCGATCCGGCCTGGGGTTTCACCGTCGGCGCCACCTGGGTGTTCAAAGCCTTCGACGTCAAGTAAGCTCTCGTCCTTGTGGGGCGACGCGCGATTCGGCTGGTCAAGGCCCATGCCTATGGCAACGACTTCCTGCTGGTGTCGGTCGACGACATCTGTCGGGCTCCGGCCGACTTAGCCACTCAGGCCGACCTGGCCAGGAGGGTCTGCGACCGGCATCGAGGCATCGGTGCTGACGGCTTAATTACCTTGAGTCCGTCCCGCTACAACATGCGGATGGATCTCCTGAATGCGGACGGCAGCTATTCGGAGATTTCCGGCAATGGGGTTCGGTGCGTCGCCGCGTTTGTGGCCACCCACCAGATCCGAAAGCGCCGGATCGGATCGACCATCGTCATTGATACCGACGCCGGACCGAAGACGTTGAAATTGCTTGCCCGCGAAGGCAATCGCCTGACCTTCGTCGCGGAGATGGGCCCGCCGACCGAACTCCGGCAAGTCGATTTGCAGATCCTTGGTTCAACCATTCGCGCCGTGGTGCTTCGCGTGGGTAACCCGCAGTGCGTGGTGCTTGGTCCGGCGACCGAGGAGCGTCTGGACACAATTGCTGCGGCGCTGGCCGTCGATCCCTTCTTCCCGGCGGGCACGAACGTCGAACTCGCCGAGGTGGTCAGCCCTGATGAAGTTCGGATTCTGATTTGGGAACGGGGCGTCGGGCCGACCGAGTCGTCGGGCACTGGCGCATGCGCGGCGGCGGTCGCCGCGGCGGCGTTCGGTGGCGCCAACCGCGCAGTCGATGTGGTCTCACCCGGCGGAAGCCAGCGGGTCGAATGGACGTCGGACGGCATCCAGTTGACGGGCTGGGCCGAGGTCGTTGGCGAAATAGATTGGTGGGTCGACTAGTTCTTTGTAGATCTCTCTTGGCGTCGTCGCGGCCGACGCTTGGCCTGGCCTTTGAATAGCGTGTGACCAACCGTCATGCGCGCATCACGACACTCCATTGACGATCGACCGCGCGAGAAGCTCTCGCGCCGCGGCGTAGGCTCGCTGGGCGATCGCGAGATTCTGGCGCTGGTGATCGGCCACGGGGTGGCCGGCCGGTCGGCGCTTGATATCGCCGACGCTTTGCTCGCGGACCTGGGCGGGATCCATGGCCTGACACGCGCGACCGTCATTCGACTGGTGAGGGCGGCCGGCATTGGCGTCGCGCAGGCGAGCCGGGTGATGGCGGCCGTCGAACTGGGCCGGCGAACGCTGTGCGTGCCGGTGTCGCCGCGCCTGCCGCTGCAGACGCCGGAAGCGCTGGGCGAGTTTCTCCTGCCCAGGTATGGCGCCCACGCGGTGGAGCGATTCGGCGTGATTTTGCTCGACGCCCGGCACCGGCTGCTGCACGTGCACATGGTGTCGGAAGGTGGGTTGGACGCAACCCTGGCGTTGCCGCGCGACGTCTTCCGCGAAGCCACGCTCAGCGGCGCGGCGGCGGTCGTCATCTTTCACAACCATCCCTCCGGCGATCCCGAACCGAGCCGTGACGACCTGCTCCTCACGCGCCGGCTGCTCCACGCCGGTCGCATCGTGGGCATCGACGTCGTGGATCACATCATCCTGGGCGACACCGAGTACTGCTCCATCCGGCAGCGGAAGATGCTCTGAGATTTCCACAAGGGGGGTCCCACAAGGGGGGTCAGGCCCGTTTTGCACAGGCGGGTCAGTCGTGTCCTGACCTGTGGAAATCGGGCCTGACCCCCCCTGTGGAAATCTCGCGGTGCACTAGAATCAAGGCCTGACCATGTCGCGCTTCTACATCACAACCGCCATTGACTACGTCAATAACCGGCCCCACCTGGGCCAGGCGTACGAAAAGATCTGCGCGGACGTGATCGCGCGCTACCGCCGACTGCGCGGCGACGACGTGCGGTTCGTCATGGGCAATGACGAACATTCGCAGAACGTATTCAAGCGCGCGCGGCAACTAGGCCAGGAACCGCTGGCCTATTGCGACCAGATGGAAGGCGAGTTCCGCCAGGTCTGGTCGAAGCTGGACATCTCGTTTGACGACTTCATCCGGACGACCGAGCCGCGGCACCGGGCCGCCGTGCAGGAGATGGTCCGGCGATCGCACGCGGCCGGCGACATCTTCGTGGGCGAGTACGAGGGCTGGTATTGCGTTTCGTGCGAGGAGTTCAAGCCCGAGAAGGTCCTGGTCGACGGCGCCTGCCCGGTGCACAAGACCAAACCGGAGTGGATCAAGGAAAAGAACTATTTCTT
>Ga0315912_10000787_pt1 | contig 47561 bp, 31 predicted proteins | sample VfabasoilMG_FD_204469 | JGI IMG/M metagenome (GOLD analysis project Ga0315912, IMG submission 204469) | Garden soil microbial communities collected in Santa Monica, California, United States - V. faba soil | ecosystem: Environmental > Terrestrial > Soil > Garden | place: USA: California... | reverse complement strand
GGCCCGCGCCAGCGCGACGCGCTGCCGCTCGCCGCCCGAGAGGTGCTGGCACGAGCGCTCGAGCAGGTGGCCGATCTCGAGCAGCCGCACGGTGCGCGCGTGCAGCGCATCCCGCGGGTCCCCGCCCACGTTGCGCCCGACGGACCAGTGCGGGAAGAGCAGGGCGTCCTGCGGGACGTAGCCGATGCCGCGCCGGGAGAGGTCGGTGGAGCGCCGCTGCTGCGCGTCGAAGAGCAGCTCGTCGCCCACGCGGAGGCGGCCGCCGGCCGGCGCGCGCCAGCCGGCGATGGCCTCGAGCAGGCTGGTCTTGCCCGAGCCCGAGGGGCCGAACAGGCCGAGCGAACGCGCCCCGCTGGTGATGTCCACGTCGAGCGTGAAGTGAGCCAGGGGCAGCTGCAGCCGCAGCTCGAGGGACGCGCCCGTCACGGTGCCTCTCCCGCCCGCCGCGGCCGGCGCAACAGGCGCTCGATGCCGGCCACGAGCACGAAGGCCAGGCCCACCGTGATCGCCACCAGCCGCAGGGCGCCCTCGGTGTGGCCGAGCTGGATCTCGCTGAAGATGGCGAGCGCCAGCGTCTGCGTGCGGCCCGGGATGTTGCCGGCCACGATGACGGTGGCGCCGAACTCGCCGAGCGCGCGCGCGAAGCCCAGCATCACCGCGGCCAGCAGCCCGCGCCGCGCCAGGGGCAGCGTCACGCGGCAGAGCGCCTGCAGGCGCGACATGCCCAGCGTGCGCGCCATGAGTTCGAGGCGCGGGTCCACCTCCTCGAAGGCCGTGCGCGCCGTGCGCGCCACGAGCGGCACCGCGACGACGGCCGACGCCAGTACCGCCGCCTTCCAGGTGAAGAGCAGGTCGGGGTCGAACCCGAGCGCCCGTTCGCCGAGCCAGCCGCTGCGCGAGAAGAGCGCGAGCAGCAGGTAGCCGATGGCCGTCGGCGGCAGCACCAGGGGGAGCGCGACGAAGGTCTCCAGCAGGCTCTTGCCACGGAAGCTCCTGGCTGCGAGGAGGCGGCCGAGGGCGACGCCGAGCGGCGCGGCGAGCAGCGTGGCGCCGCACGCGACGCGCAGCGTGGTGCCCAGGACGGTGGCCGTGGTCGCGTCGCCGCTCACCGGGCGTCCTGACGTGCCGGGGCGGTCGCGCGCGTCGGCAGGAGCACGAAGCCGGCCTGCTCGAAGACCGCGCTGGCGGCAGCCTCGCCCAGGAAACCGATGAACGCCCGCGCCTCGGCCTCGTGCGGTCGCCCCGCGATGGCGGCCACGGGATAGCGGATCGACGGCCCCTGCGCGAGCGGCACCTCGAAGACGAGGCGCACGCGCTGCGAGCGCGCGGCGTCCGTCCGGTACACGATGCCGGCCTGCACAGCGCCGGACTCGACCGCCGCCAGCGCCGCGCGCGCATCCACGCCGGGCAGCACGCGCGGCGCCACCTGCGCCCAGACGCCCACGCGCTCCAGCCAGTCGCGCGCGTAGCGTCCCGCCGGGACGGTGTCGACCTGGCCCAGCGAGAGCCGCTGCACGCCCGCGCCGGCGAGCTGCGCCGGTTCGAAGGGCATCGTGAAGAGCGCGGGCGCGTCGGCCGGCTCGACCACGACGAGCGCGTTGCCGAGCAGGTCGCGCCGCGAGCCGCTCGCCAGCAGGCCGCCCTGCTCGACCCGGTCGAGTTCCTGCTCGTCGGCCGAGAGGAAGACGTCGGCCTGGGCGGCCGCGAGGATCTGCCGCGACAGGTCGCCGGAGGAACCGAAGTTGAAGACCAGGTCGACGGGCCGCGCGCGCTCGTAGAGGTCTTCGAGGGCCAGCAGCGGATCGCGCGTGCTGGTCGCTGCGTACACGGACAGCTCGCGGCGCGCCGGCCCCGTGCCCCCGGTCGTGCCGTCGGAGGGCCGCGCGCCGGTGGCCGGCGCCTCCGGCGCACAGGCACTGGTGACGAACAGCAGCGCCCAGGCACCGCTGACGAACAGCAGCGCGCGAGCGCCGGCGACGAACAGCGCGCGCGCGCCAGCGCTGAACAGCAGCGCGTGCGCGCCGGCGGCGAGCAGCAGCGCGCGAGCGCCAGCGGCGAGCAGCAGCGCGCGAGCGCCAGGGCCGGGCGTCGGCGCGCCCGCGCTGCCGGACCGCAGCCGGCGAGCCAGGGGCCTCCGGCCGGCGCCGCGCTGCCGCTGCGGCCGTGCGGCGTCGTCCGGGCCCTGGCCAGCTCGTCGGGAGCGCATCAGCCGCCCCCGATGATCACTTCGGTGGCCTTGATGATCGCGATGGCGCGCGAGCCGACGGCCAGCCGCAGGCGGTCGACCGAGTCGGTGGTGATCACGGCCCCGATGCGCACCTCGGGCGCGACCTCCACGACCACCTTGCTCATCACGTCGCCGCGCGCGATCTCGACGATGCGGCCGGCGAAGCGGTTCGTGGCGCTCAGCGTGCCGAGCTCGATCTGCGGGCCGCTCCGCGCGTGCGTGAGCGCCGCCGCCAGGAAGTGCACCGGGTCGTGGCCCTTGCCGCGCGGGCCGGGCGTGGCGCGCAGGCCGTGCTCGGCCGCCTCGCCGAGGGCGCGCAGCAGGCGCTTCTGGTGTTCGCTGGGGCTGGACACGCCGCGCTCCCACTTGCTCACCGTCATGACGTGCACGCCGAGCAGCTCGCCGAGCTGCTTCTGGGACAGGTTGAGGCGCACGCGCAGCGGTTTGAGCGACTTCATGGGGGAGCGGGGGCGCAGCGCGGGGGCGGTGTGCGGGGGCGAGCTGCCGCCGGTCGCTGCTGGCCGCAGGCGGCCGGTCACGGGTGGCCGCGGGCGGCCGGCGGCTTCGGCGGCTAGGCGATAGCTTAGAGGAGTAAGCCCGGCTCCGGGAACCCCGGCGCGGTCGGCCGACCCGGGCATCGCCTGTTCGCGCGGGGCGGCGCGCTGGCCTGTCGCCCCGTTTGATCTAGACTCCACCCGCCGCCCGGCGGGTCCGTCCGCGGGGCGACCGCACCCCGGGCAGCCGTCTCGGCCGAGGCCTCCCGCGGGGCGCGTCGGCCCCTGCTGCTCGCCCGCTCACCCGCACCACCTCACTCTCGCCCCCCCCCGCCCTCCCGCCCTCCCGCCGAAGCCGCCGCGCGTGCCCGACCTCTCGCCACCCCGCAGCCTGCTCGAAGCCCTGCCGCCCGAACTGGCGGCCCTGCCCTTCGGCAGCCCGGAGTTCAAGGCGGCCAACGCGGCCCTGGCACGCGGCGACGAGGAGGCGCTCGCGCCGGTGACGCGCGGCTGGCCCACGTGGATCAACCTCACGGGCACGACGATCTGCAACCTGAAGTGCTTCATGTGCAACCAGTTCCTCGATCCCAACATCCCCAAGTGGATCATGAAGGACGAGGTCTACGAGCGCGTGGTGGCTGAGCTGTACCCCTTCGCCAGGACGGTGCAGTTCTCGGCCTTCGGTGAGCCGCTCATGACGCCGGGCATGGAGGGCAAGCTCGACGACCTCGAGCGCACGCACACCAAGCTCGAGATGGTGAGCAACGCCACGCTCATGATGAAGGAGAGCCGCTTCCGCGAGAAGCTGCTGCGCACGCTCGAGCTGGTCACCTTCAGCATCGACGGCGCGACGCGCGAGACCTACAACTCGGTGCGCACCGGCGCCGACTTCGACGAGGTGCTCGAGAACATCACGCGCTTCGCCGAGGCGCGCGCCGCCATGCCGGCGGCCCGCCGCCCGCGCATGAACTTCAACTTCATCATGATGAAGCGCACGGTGCCGGAGGCGCCGCGCTTCGTGAAGCTGGTCAAGCACCTGGGCGGCGACCACATCGTGTTCAACCACCTGGTGGCCTTCCACCCGTCGCTCAAGGAGGAGAGCCTCACCGAGCACAAGGCCTTCGCCAACGAGCACATGGACGCCACGCGCCAGGCCGCGCGCGAGCTGGGCGTGAGCATCGCCATCCCGGACAACTTCCACCTCGAGGACGGCGCGCCCGCGGCGACCGCGAACGGTGGTGGGGCTGTGTCGACGGCCGAACCGGCGACTGCGACCGGCACGGGCTGTGAGGCCGCCGCCGCGCGGCCGCGCAGGAAGCCCGTCAAGCCGAGCATCAAGTGCTGGTTCCTCTGGAACCGCGTCTACATCGGCACCTCGGGCGAGGTCGTGCCCTGCTGCGTGGCCGGCATGCCCTTCTTCGGGAACATGATGCAGCAGTCCTTCCGCGAGATCTGGAACGGCGAGACCTACCAGACCTACCGCAAGCACGTCTTCACCGAGAACCCCTACGGCGGCTGCAAGAACTGCTACCTCATCTACCCGAATCTCGAGGCGATCGAGGAAGAGGGGTACCTGAAGTACTGAGGGTGGGGAGGGCGCGGAGGCGGGTAGCTTTGCGCTGTCGGAAGGATGAGCGGCCGCGCGCCGTCGGAGGCAGGCATGTCGCACCACCGACCAGCTCAGGAGCACGGTCAAGGACGAACTCGAGGTCGGGGCATCCGGTCCGTCGCGACGGCCGCACTCGCGGGCGTGCTGATCCTGGTCGGCCTCGCGTGGTGGCTGCTCGCGGACCAGGAGACGCATCCGGGTGTCGGCCAGACGCGCCCGGCCGAGACGGCGACAGCCGTTGAACCGGGAGCACTGCCGCGTGGACGGGCTCTCGAACCCACCGCGCTCCAGTTGGTGACAGAGCCACTGGTCGCCTTGCCGACGACTGCGTCGGCGCCGGACGCCGCGCCCCTGCCTCCCGGTGTCGTCACCTTCGCGGTGACGGGGCGCGTCGTGGACCCGCAGGGCCGGGCGATTGCCGGAAGCTTGGTGCGCTTGGTCCCAGATGAGTCCACGTCCGAGGCGCTCGGCAGCGACAACTCCAGCTACGACCTCGACCTCGAGAGCCTCGACGTCGCGGTGACCGGCCTCGACGGGCGCTTCACACTCCCCGGACACTGGCTGCCCGGCCACGGGTTGGATCGCATCGTCGGGATTCAGACGTCACCCGTGCTGCTGGTCGCGGCCGAGGAGATGGCGCTGCACGCCTACCCGCTGCCGCACCACGACGGGCTCGACCGCGACGTCGGAGATCTGGTGGTCGGCATGCGCGCCGCGACCATCACCGCGCGCCTGGTGGACGAGCGCGGCATGCCCATCGAGGGCGTCAGGGCCGGCATCTCTAGTTGGGGCCCGGACGAAACGGCCAAGGGCCTGCCCGGCCTGGCCGACGGACGGAGCTTCAACCTGATGGGCCTGGCTCGCGCGCGCAGCGACGCCGCCGGCCGCCTCGCGATCGAGGGCCTGTGGCCGTCCGAGTGTACGGTCAGCTTCAGCCACCTCCTGTTCACGTCGACGCAGCGGCGCGACGTCGTCGTTCCGCCGGGCGAAGTCCTGGATCTCGGTGACGTCGTGCTCGCGCGCGGTGGCTCGGTGGCCGGAGCGGTCTACGACGAGCGCGGTGCGCCCGTCGCTGACGCGGAGGTCTGGGCGCGCAAGGCGGACGATCTCTGGCGCATGCGCGTTGTGCCGCCCGAGGACTGGGAACGGATGGACCTGCTGCACAGCGTGCTCGACAAGCTGCACGACTCCCGTGCCTGGTCGAACTCCCGCTCGCCGGTCCGCACCGACGCCGGAGGGCGCTTCGATCGCCCGGGCCTCGACGGAGATCTGGTGGACGTCATCGTCGAGGCAGCCGGCCACGAACCCCTGCGTGTGGCGGCCGTGCCCGTCGGCACGGGGGACCTGCGCATCGTGCTGCGTACGGAGACGAACCTCACGGTGACCTTGGTCGACGACGCCACGGGCGAGGCGGCCCCGGGCGCGACGCTGCGGGCCTTCCGCTGGGCGGATGCTGCGGAGTACGGCAGGCCGCTGTGCAGTGAGCGGCGGGTGACGCGGGGGCCGGCCGCGGGTGCCTTCGTCGTGCACGACGTCGGGACCAGGGACGCCTGGCTGGTCGCACAGGCCTCGGCTCGCGCGACGAGAGTGGTGTTGATCCCGGGACCCGAGCCGGAGAGCGAGGTTTCGTCATCGAAACCTGCAGCGGTGGTCGTGCGCATGCAGCCGCAGGCCGTCGTGGGCGGACTCGTCGAGGACCCACAGGGCGCACCCGTGGCCGGGGCGACCGTGACCCTCGTGCACCTGACGGGCGAAGGCGTACCCGAAGTGCCCGGCGGTGACCTCGACCTCGGCACGCGCTGGCGCCTGACCACGAAGGCCGACGGGCGCTTCCGCTTCGAGCAGCTGCCCGCTGGCGCGTTCGCGCTGCAATCCGCGTGTGCCGGCTACCGTGCGATCGATGACGTGCCGCTGCAGTTGGCCGCCGGGCAGCAGGTGGATCTGCCGCCGATCGTGCTCGTCCGCGCCTGCGCACTCGCAGGCACGGTGCGCTCGGCGGACGGTACGGCGGCGGCCGGCCTGGTCGTCACGAGCGAGCAGCAGGAGCCCGGCGGCGAGATCCTGCGCGGCATCTCGCTCGTCGATCGCGCCGGTGCCTACGCCATCGGCGACCTGCAGGCCGGTCGTCAGGTGGTCGCGGTCAGCGCCCGGTTGGAGCCCGGGCCCTACCTCACCACGGAGGTCGTGCTCGAAGAGTCGGCGACACACACGCTCGACCTCGTGCTCCCGCGCTTCGCAGTGCTGCGCGGCGTGGTCACCGCCGGAGGTCGTCCCGTCGCCGAGGCTCGCATCCGCGCCGAGCGCCAGGATGTCGAGGCGGGCCAACGAGTTGCCGAGTGGCTGCAGGAGTCCGACGAGGCGGGCCGCTTCGTGCTCGAGATCCGGCAGGAGGGCCACTATCGCGTCGTGGCCGAGCAGCGCGGCGGAGGGGCGTCGCAGCCGCTCTCGTTGCAGGCCGTCTGGGGTCTGGACGTGGCGTTCGACTTCGAGCTGGGTAGCGCCGCGCTCGCGGGGCGTGTCGTCGATGAGCAGAGCAAGGCCGCACCCACGGACGTGGAACTGCGCCTGCTGCGCGACGGCCAGCCCGCGACCGATTGGGCGGCCACGCTCGACGACGGGGCCTTCGAGTTCGCGCCGCTGCTGGCCGGCATGTATGCCGTCGAGACGCGCGGCGAAGCCTACGCACCGACAGTCTGGGCCGAGGAATTGCAGCTCGAGGAGGGCCAACGCCGGGAGGGCCTCGTCGTGCCGATCGCGCGCGGTGCAGCCCTCGACGTCCTGGTGCTCGACAAGCAGGGCGAGCCCGATGGCGCCTGGCTATACCTCGTCACTTCCGGTGATCCGCCGCAAGCCGCTAGGCACGGCGCGCCCGAAGGCCGGCTGCGGATCGAGGGCCTCGCGGCAGGTCGCTACCGCCTCGTGGTCGCAAGACTCGGCTACGACGAGGCATTGCTCGACCCTCGAGGTGCGCAGGACATCGCGCGCTGGGAGGAAGCGGCCGCGGAGATCGTCCTGTCCGCGGGCGAGCAGCAGCAGGTGACCTTGCAGCGCATGCGCTGAGCCCCTGGGCGCCCGCCCCGACCGCGCGCCTACAGGATGCTCATCAACTCCTGCAGCGCCTCGCACTCGCTGAGGTAGTTCTCGTGCGCCAGCAGCGCGGCCTGGAAGGGCAGCAGGCCGCGCTCGCCGAGCAGGCCGAGGGCCACGCAGGCGAAGGCGCGGCTGAGGGCCGGCCGCTGCGGGTCGTTCGCGAGCTGCAACAGCGGCGCCACCACCTGCGTGTCGCCGATGAGGCCGAGCGCCTGCGCGATGCCGGCCGTCTCGCCCAGGCTGCGGCTCTCCTCGAGTGCTCGCACGAACAGGTCGAGGGAGCTCGTGCTCCCGAGCAACCCCAGGGCCATGGCGCACTCGACGCGCAGTTCGGGGTGCGTGTTCGCGTCGACGAGCAGGGCGCGCAAGGCATCCGTCGCGGCCTCGTGGCGCAGCATGCCCAGGGCGACGGCCGCGTGGCGACGGAAGCGGTGGTCCTGCACCTCGTGCAGATCACTGAGCAGCGCCTCCCCCGACGTGCCGTCGCCCACCAGCCCGAGCGCGATCGCCATGGCGCCCTTGAAGTACGGGTCGGACTCGTCGGCGTAGGCATCACGCAGGTGTTCGACCACTCGCGGCTGCGCGGCGGGTTGACCGCGCGCGTAGAGCGCCGCGCCGAGTGCGCCCCAGCTGCGCTGCTCGCGCGAGCGCCCCTTGCCGTGGGTCTCGTCAAGCAGCCGATCGAGGATGCGCTCGCGCAGCTTGGCCTCGTCGGGTGCGGGTGCGCTGGCGTCGCGGGCGCCGATCTCCCCCAACGCGATGATGGCGAAGTGCCGCAGGTGCCCATCGCCGCCGTCGTCGAGCGCGTCCAGCAGCGCCTCGACGACGGCGGCGTCGGACGGCGTGGCCAAGCGCCCGAAGGCCAGCGCCTCGCTGCGGCGCTCGTCCTGCGACGCATCCCGTTCGCGGAAGGCCGCGAGCAGCTCGGGCAGCAGCGCCGGGTCGCCGGTGCGCGCCAAGGCCGTGGGCACGTGCCCGCGCACCATCGGGTCGAGCCGGCGGTCGGCGAGCTGCAGCAGCAGCGTCGCCTGCACGGCGTTCGCGACGGCGTCCTGTTCGCCCAGGAGCCCCAGCGCCAGGATGCAGGCGGCCTTCACCTCGCGCTCCGAGTCGGGGCTGCGTTCCACGATCTGCGCCAGCAGCAGCGCATCCACGGGCCGGCCGATGAGCCCCAGCGCGAAGGCCGCGAAGGCCCGCGTGCGGGTCGGCACGGCGCCGCCGGCCACGGCGCGCCCGGCCGAGTCGTCGCGCAACTGGGCGCGCAGCGCGTCGCGGGCACCGTCGTCGCCCAGCACGCCGAGCGCGAGCGTGGCCGCGCTCTGCACGGAGAGGTCGGCGTGCCCGAGCAGCGGTCGGATGGCCGCGAGCACCTCGGCCGAGCGATCGCTGCCGGCCGAGCGCGCTGCAGCCAGCACGGCCGAGTCGAGCACGTCCGGTTCGTCACTCGTCGCGAGCAGTGCGATGAGCGCCGGCACGATGACCTGGTCGACCGTGGCGCGATCGGCGCCATGGCCGGCGGGGGCCGTGACGTGTCGCCCCCGGCCCGTGAGCGCGCTCGCCGACGAGCCCGACAGGGTGCGCTGCCCGAGTGCATCCCGCAGGCGCAGGTAGCCATCGCGGTTGGCGATCCACCAGCGTTCCCAGCTGCCTTCGTCGGGGATGAAGTCGATCGAAGCGCCGGTGGTCGCGCCGCGCCCGGAGCCCGGCGCCGTGGGCGCGCGCGTTGCCGTCGCACCCGAGGAGGACCCCGCGCGCGCGCCGCCCGGCGACGACAGGCCCGGCCCCGCGGGGTTCGAGTAGGCACCACCATGCGCCCAGGCCGGCACGCAGCACGCGAGCAGCAGGATAGCGGTCACGACGTGCGACGAACGGCTCATCTCGGACTCCCGACAAGGGGGGTGCTCCCACCATCACGACCTGCGCCACAGAAGTGCGCCCGCCACCACGACCTGCGCCACACCCTCTGGATGCGCCGTGAGTATTTCGCAGCGGTCACGTCAGCCGTCCAGCCAACCCCTCGCGGCTGGACGCCGACGTCGGGAATGCGCTGACAGCGCAGCGGGCAAGCCTTGCCTTGCGCTCGCTCGCGCCCTACCGCGCACGCTCCCGACATGCCGCCGTCCGCTCGCGCGCACCCTCAGCGAGATTTTTCCCGTTCGGTCGCCGGGCGTTCTCGAACTGGGCGGGGATCACCACGTCGTCAGGATGCCGGGCCTTGCGTGGTCGCGAGGTTGTCGGTGGCCTCCCGAAGCGCCACACCACTTCACGACCTGCTCGACAGCATCGCTCTCGAGCCCCAGCCAGCCCCGGCAATCCTGTCTCCCTGGTGTTCGCTGACGAGTCTTCCCGAAGCACTTCATGAAGGAGTTCCTCCCTTGATGTTCAATCGACGACTGGTGCTTGGCACCACGTTGGGCGCCCTGGCGCTCGGGCTCTTCGTGCGCCCGGCCGAGGCCCAGAACGGCAGCAACTGGCACGTGATGAGCAACGGTATCGACGTGACGTACGGCGGCCTGGGTGCCGGCGGAACGCAGGTCGCAGGTGTCGATGGCATCGGCAGCTGGGTCGATGGCAACGATCTGCGCGGCAATCACACCACCGCGCTGGGAGGGTTCGGCTATCGCCAGCGCGCCTTCTTCAGCAGCGCCTGCGTGTTCGGCGCGCCCCCTGCGCAGGCGCTGGACTTCCCGGCGCTCGTCTTCGTGGAGTTTGCCGGACGGAACAACAACCGGCAGGACATCTTCATCCGCCCGACCTGCGTCGGTGGCATCCCGGCCGGGTCCACTTCGGGCGGCGTCCTGCCCTACGGCCTGGCCCCCGGTGCATCGACCAACTTCCTGGTCACGGGTCTGCCGACCGGTGCGGGCATGCCGAGTTCCACCAGCATCCTCGTGCCGAACAACGGCCTGCTGCCTGCGAGCAACGGCGGCACCGCCACCGTGATCGGAGCGGCTGCCGCCTCCATTCCCATCGCTTCGACCGGCTTCTGCTGGAACCTCAAGTTCACGTGGCTGCCCTCAGCCATGCTCTCGCTCGACCACGTCGATGGCTGGTGGTTCTGGCAGGGCAGCTCCACCGTCGGCAACCAGTACTGGGCCATGTCGAACGACGAAGGCAACAGCTTCACGAGCAACTCCGTCGCCACGGACGGGGGGCAGACCGCGCTGCTCGCCTTCTTCGCATCCACGGACCTCGAGTGGCATCAGACCACGCGCGATCCGAGCCTGAATCACGTGACGGCACCCGCCGGCTTCCACGGGAGCGGGGTGTACTTCGCCACGACGTCCTATGGGCCGATCGGCGTGTTCAATCCCAACGGCGGAGGCGACCTCGGTCGTCACGGCGGCCTCTCCCTCGGCGGCAAGGGCGGCTCGATCAACCCGTTCACCGGTCTCGGCACCCAGGATCCCGCGGGTGCGGCCATCCCGGGCCTGACGCCGGCGCATGGTTTCCAGAGCTGGGACAACGAACTCTGGCTCTCGGGTGCGGCGCACACGCGCACGGTGTTCAGCCAGATCGACTGGGGCGGGGTGCTCGGCACCAACCCCTCGGCACTCGCCAGCGCACTCGTCGGCCCGCCGGGCAACCGGCTCCCGATCAGCGTCGTGAATCCTCCCGGCCCTGGCCCCTGGCCGCAGCCGGTGACGCTGTCCCTGCTGGCGCTGTGGATCCACAACCCGGTCGCTCGGCCGGACAGGGATCCGCTGGGCTACCCCCCGGGCTCGTGGAACATCCCGCCGATCTGGGATGCCACGGCGCAGCTCGCCACCACGAGCCTCGGAGCGGTCTGCGTCATCGGCCTGCCCGTCGCGCTCGACTACGGCTCGGTGGGCCTCGCGCCCGGACTCAACGACTTCGATTTCGACCCGGCCAGCCAGCGCATGTCGGTCTCCGGCTCGGTCACGGCGATCGACTGAGACCGCGTGCGGGAGCGGCGCCTGGGCGGCGGCCCACGCAGCCTATGGCGCCCGCTCCCGCCACGCTGCCGCCCGCTCGCGGTCCTGCAGCAGGCGCAGGAACAGCCCGCCCACCACGCTGCGCGCCTGCATGCCGAGGTGACGCGCGTCGGCTGTCTCGTACAGGTCGCCCAGCGGCACGCGCTGCGGCGTGTCGTGCGCGTAGCGCCAGAGCGGCTCGAAGGCCGACTCGAACTCCGCTCGCTCGCCGGCGAAGGCCGCGGTCCACGCGCACCAGTCGAGTTTGGTGTAGGCGCGACGGCTGTCGAGCGGCGGGCCGTAGGGGCCGCTCACGGCGCGGTAGTGCGCCAGCTCGGCGGGCGCCAGCTCGGCCGGGAACAGCCGCAGGTCCAGCAGCTCGTCCCAGACCAGGTTGTACTTCTGGCTCCAGGTGCCGGGGGTGTCCCAGGCAAGCGGTGTCGGCGACGGGCCGGCGGCAGACCGCCAGTCGTGCGCGGCGCGGCGCGCGAGCGCGCTCCAGGCCTCCGCCTGCCGCTCGCGCCCGAGCTGCGCGCTGGCGCGGCCCCACGCCCCGACCGCCAGCACGGCCTTCAGCGCGAGGTTGGCGTTGCGCGCCAGGTGCCCCGCGAAGTCGTCCGTGCAGAGCTGGTGCTCGGGGTCGAAGCCGTGCTGCTCGAGGTAGCCAGCCCAGGAGTCGAGCAGCTCTGCGTGCTCGCGCGCCAGGGTGTCGCGCCCGTCGAGCAGCACGAGCGCCGAGACCATGAGCAGCATGTTGCCGCACTCCTCCACGGGCATCTGGTTCTCGAGGCTGCGCTCGCCGCCGCCGTACACCTGTCCGTTGGCCTTCGGGTAGGTGCCCAGGTCGTGCGGCGCGAAGGGGTGCGGCCAGCGGTCGCTGCTGGCGTACTCGAGCAGCGGGCGCAGCTGCGCCTCCAGCAGGCCCGGGTTGAACAAGAGGTAGAAGGGCGAAGCCGGATAGACGACGTCCACCGTGTCGATGCAGCCATTGGAGAAGTTCTCCTTGGACATGTGGACGGCCCGTCCGCGCCCGTCCACCGCGAGGCCGTGCGCGCCCTGCACCTGCCGCAGGGCCAGTTCGCAGAGCTGCGCGTAGCGCTCGCCGCCGACCGCGACCAGGTCGGCGTGCAGCGCGCGCTCGAAGTCGGCCACTGCGGTGCGCGCCTCGCCGGCGTCCGCGACGACCGCCTCGAGCAGCTCGCGCGCCTCGCGGCCGCCGCGCCGCCACCACGGACGCAGCGGCTGCTCGAACAGCTCCAGGTTGCGCAGCTCGTCCACGACCAGCGCCACGCGAGCCGTGCGCGGCGTCGCGTCGACGCGCCCCAGCGGCAGGCGCAGGGCCGCCACCGGCCAGTCGTCGGCGGCGGGGCGCGGCCAGCGCAGGTCGTCGCTCGCCGGCAGGCTGCCGCTCGCGATGAACTCGCCGCGCAGCGCGGCGTGCCCGCCGAGCGCGAGGTCCGGGGCTGCGGCGGCGGCGGTCGCGGTGAGCCCCGACGTCGCGACGCCCGAGGTCCCGGCGTCGGATGCACCGGGCAGCGCGAGCAGGTAGAGCCAACCCCAGTCGAGGCGCACGTCGTCGCCGCTGCGCCCCAGCACGCGCTGCTCGGCCCTCCCCAGGCGCGCCACGTCGCGGCCGCCGACGCGCACACGGCTCCACTGCACCGGCTGGTCGCTCGTGTTCACGACCCACTCGGCGCTCACGTCCAGGTAGGCCGCGAGCTCGTGCGCCCGGCCGTCGGTGGCGCGCGCCGCCAGGTCGATGGAGCCGACCGGCCGCGCGAGCGCGTCGAGGTCCCAGGGCAGTGCGGGCGACCAGAAGGTGACGCGCAGCTCGACGCCCTCGCCGGCGAAGACGTAAACGCTGCTCAGGGCGGCGACGCTCAGCGAGCGCTGCTCCAGTGCGGGCACCTCGGGCACGCCCGGCGGTTGCGGGCCGCACCAGCGGAACACGCGCCCGTCGATGCGCAGGAGGCCGCACAGGGCGTGCACCTTGCCCGTCCAGTGGCGCGGCCAGTCGTCGGTGAGGCGATCGGCCATGGACCAGCAGGAGACATAAGGGTCGTGCACGACGAGCGGCACGGCCGGCGGGCGGAAGGCGGGGGGCTCGTCGGACGCCGCCGCGGCGCCGGCGGCGAGCAGGAGCAGGGCGACGGTGAGCGTCGCAGCGAGCGGGCGTGCCGAGCCGGCCCGCCTCCCGGCGAGTGCGGGGACGCGTCCAGCGCGAAGCAGGCGCGGGAGACGCAGGAAGCACGGTGCGGCCGGCATCGACGGAACCCTCGGAGTGGCCGGCATGGTAGCGGGCACCCGAGCAGCCGTCGCGGGCGCGCGCCCCGTGTTCACCGGCCACCGGGCCACGGCCAGCGGCGACCTCGATCCCAGGTCGCGAACGGTGTCGAGGGCCCGAACACCCACGACGGCCACCTCGTCCCCGAGAGCCGCATCGGCCCCGATCTCGGAGGGCGTCGGACCGAGAGCGAACCCGGCGGCAGACCCTTGCCTGACCTGAAGCGGCCTGCGACACCCTGTCCACCCTGGCGCGTCCGCCCGGGTCTCCCGGGAGCCCCGCCCTCATGAACGCCGTCGCCGCGCCCGCCCGCAAGTCCCTGCTGCAGCGCCTGCTCGACACCGTCGAGCGGGTGGGCAACAAGCTGCCCGACCCGGCCGTGCTGTTCCTGATCGGGCTGCTCGTCACCTGGTTCCTGAGCAAGTGGCTGAGCGGCGTGAGCTTCAGCGAGATCGACCCGCGCACGATCACGCCCGAGAACCCGGACGGCACGCCGATCGAGGTGCGCGACATGCTCAGCCTCCCGGCCCTCGCGGCCTTCCTGGCGAGCATGGTGAAGACGTTCACCGACTTCCACCCGCTGGGCATCGTGCTCGTGGCCCTGCTGGGCGTGGGCGTGGCCGAGCACGCGGGCTTCATCAACGCCGGGCTGAAGGCACTGCTGGCGATCACGCCGCGCAAGCTGCTCACGCCCATGCTCATCCTGGTGGGGCTGCTCTCGCACACGGCCGCCGATGCGGGCTACGTGCTGGTCATCCCGCTCGGCGGCGTGCTGTTCTACGCGGCGGGGCGACATCCGCTGGCGGGCATCGTGGCGGCCTTCGCCGGCGTGGCCGGGGGCTTCTCGGCCAACCCCATCGTGTGCGGGCTCGACCCGCTGCTGGCGGGCATCACCACCGTCGGCGCCGGCGTGCTGGACGCCTCCCACGTCGTGAACCCGCTGGCCAACTACTACTTCACGGCTTCGAGCTCGGTGCTCATCGTGCTCGTCGGCTGGCTGCTCACCGACCGCGTGGTCGAACCGCGCCTGCGCGGCACCGAGGTGGACGGCGACCCGGCCGACATGCCGAAGCTGGAGCCGATGACCGCCGCCGAGCGCCGCGGCCTGCTGGCCGGGCTGGCGACGATGGGCGTGCTCGGCGCGCTGCTGGCGTGGTGGGCGCTCGATCCGCAGTCGGCCCTGCGCGCGAGCGACGGCACGCTGACGCGCAGCGGCGCCACGGGCGCGCCGCTCATGAACGCCATCGTGCCGCTCATCTTCCTGTTCTTCGTGCTGCCCGGCGTGGTACACGGCTTCCTGTCGGGCAGCTTCAAGAGCCACCGCGACGTGGTCAAGGGCATGAGCAAGGCCATGGGCACCATGTCCTACTACCTCGTGCTCGTGTTCTTCGCGGCCATCTTCATCGACGCCTTCAACAAGTCGAACCTGGGCGCACTGCTGGCGTTGAAGGGCGCGGCCTTCCTGCAGAGCATCGGCGCCAGCTCGCAGGTGTCGGTGGTGGGGCTCATCGTCGTCGCGGCCGCCGTGAACCTGGTCATCGGCTCGGCCTCGGCCAAGTGGGCGCTGCTGGCGCCCATCTTCGTGCCCATGTTCATGAGCATCGGGCTCTCGCCCGAGCTGACGCAGGCCGGCTATCGCGTGGGCGATTCGTGCACCAACATCATCACGCCGATGATGCCGTACTTCCCGCTCGTGGTGGTCTTCTGCCAGCGTTACGTGAAGAGCACCGGCATCGGCACGCTCACCGCGCTCATGCTGCCCTTCAGCATCAGCTTCCTGGTGCTGTGGACCGCCTACCTGCTGCTGTACTGGAGCCTCGGCTTCCCGCTCGGCATCGAGGCCGACTACGCCTATCCGTGAGGCGCGGGTGGTGGGGCAGTGCGGCGCGCGGCGCGCTGCGGCGCAACATGGGCCGCACCCACCCCCGCATGACGACTTCCTACTTGCCGAAGCCCTTGAGCGCGTCCAGCCCCTGCTGCAGTTTGCCGGCCGATTCCTTCCAGCCGGCGGGCATGAACCTGTCGAAGGTCGCGCCGAGCAGGTCCTTCTGCTGCGGCGTGAGCGTCGACTGGCTGTAGAGCTTCTGCAGCGGCGGCAGCGCCTCGGTGTACTGGCCCTTCCAGACGGCGTTCGCGAGCTGCGCGACGTCCGAGTGCAGGCCCTCGATCGCCGCGAAGTTGCGCTGCGTCACGAAGGCCGCGCCGGCGTCGTAGACCTGCTTCGCGAGCTGCGTCTGCTCCGGCGTGAGCTTGGCGGCCGTGAGCTTGTCGAGCGATTCGATGGCGGCGATGTCCTTGTTCTCGAGCAGCGCCTCGACGGCCGTCTGCAGCTTCTCGGTGAGCGGCGCGTCGCTCGCGAGCGTCCCGCCCAGCGCGGCCACCTGCTCGCCGAGGTCGGTGCTGATCTTCTTCAGCAGCTCGTCCGCGTTGCCGCCCGGCGTCGAGGCGAGCAGCTTCTGGCCGAGCCCGGAGAGCGCGTCGGTCGCCATCTGCTGGGCATCCGCCAGCAGGCTGGCGGGCTTGTCGCCCGTGGCCGGTGCGGCCGGGGCTGCCGTCGTCGGCGCGGGAGATGGCGTGCCCGCGGCGGGCGTGACCGGCTCGGCGGGGCTCTCGCTGCACGCGGCGAGGGCGAAGGAGAGGAGGAACGAGACAGCGAGCTGGAATGCCGGTGAGATCTTCATGCGGGCATTCTAGGAGGCGGGCCCGCAGGCGCAATGCGGCCGCGCTCTCCGACCGGCGCCCGGCTGCTACGGAGCGCGCGCGGCGTGCAGCTCCACGGCGTGTCCATCCGGGTCGCGCAGCAGCACGCCGCGGTCGCCGTCCGGCAGGCTCGTCACGCCGCGGGAGAGCAGGCGCACGCGCAGGTGCTCCGCTTGCAGGCGCCCGATCAGGCCCTCGAGGTCGTCGCTCAGCAGGCGCGTCTCCCAGTGCAGCAGGTCGTTGGGCCGGGCCTCGGCGGGATAGGGGCGGCCGCCCTCCGGCGCCAGGTACTCCAGGAATTCGACGCCCGGGCCCGAGGCCGCGCGCAGGCTCGTGATGGACAGCCGCGCGCCGAAGACGTTGTTGAGGTGCTCCTGCTCGCTGCCGGAGTTCTCGCTGTGGCCGACCACCGCCAGGCCGAGGCCGTCGCGCCAGAAGCGCAGGCTGGCGTCGGTGTCCTCGACCACGATGGCCGTGTGGTCGATGCCCAGGAAGAGCGCGTCGCCCGCCGCAGCCAGCTCGTGCCAGCGCGCGCTGCCCTTGTCGGCCGGGAACTCGAGCAGCTCGAGCACGTGGCCGTCGGCGTCCTTGAAGTAGAAGGCCTCGATGCCGCCCGCCGCCGGGTTGCTGTCCGGCAGGCGCTGCGGACCGCTCGAGGCGAAGCGTACGCGCTGGCTGCGCAGCCGTGCAAAGGCGGCGTCCATGTCGGCCACGACGATCGCCAGGTGCTGGAACCAGTGGTCGTCGCTGCGCGAGTCGGCCGGATACGGGCGGCCCTCGGGAGCGAGCCACTGCGTGAGGGTGATGCGCTCGTCGCCGAGACGCAGCGTCGCCACGCGCTGGCGCAGGCCGAAGACGCCCTCGAGCGCCTCGTGCTCGGGGCCGGCCAGCTCGCGCGTGCCGAGCAGCTCGAAGTCGAGCACGCCGGTGAAGAAGCCGATCGAGGCCTCGAGGTCGGAGACGGTCAGGTTGATCTCCAGCACGGCGCGCGCGACGGGCGCCGCCGCGTCCGGCAGGGGGCCCGCCACCACCGCCGCGAGCGCTCCGTCGGCGGGCTGCGCGGCCGGCGGGTCGTGCGGCTGCGCGGTGGCCGCCGGCGCGACCAGCGCGCACAGCGTGAGCAGGGCGAGGCGTGCGCCCAGCAGCCGCGCGGCGCCGCGCGTCCGGTGACGGCCGGCCCTCACGACAGCACCTGCTTCAGGTGCGCGCCGACGCGCAGCGCGTTGGCCATGATGGTGAGCGAGGGGTTCACGGCCGCGCTCGAGGGGAAGAAGCTGCCGTCCACCACGTACAGGTTGGCCACCTCGTGCGTGCGGCAGTGCAGGTCGAGCACCGAGCTGGCCGGGTCGCTGCCGAAGCGGCAGGTGCCCACCTGGTGCGCCACGCCGGCCAGCGGGATCTTCTTCTTGAGGTAGATGCCGATGGGCAGGAAGTGCTCGCCGCAGCTCACGGCCTTCAGCACCTGCTTCCAGCGCAGGCACAGCCGGTCGAAGGCCGCCGTGTTGTTCTCGGTGTACTCGAGCACGATGCGCTGGTCGGACAGGCGCACGCGGTTCTGCGGGACGGGCAGGTCCTCGGTGGTGAGCCACCAGTCGATCGAGTGGCTGGCCATCTCCTCCAGCACCAGGCCCGGGGCGAGCTTCGGCGCGTCGAGCGCGAGCATCTCCTTGTTGGCCTTGCCGAGCAGCTGCACGTGTCCCATGGGGTGCTCGAAGCCGGGCTCGCCCCAGTAGAAGTCGTTCACCGCGAGCGTCTTCTGGAAGACGGTCGGGTTGAGCTGCGTGCCGACGGCCAGCATCGCGCCGTTGACGTGCTTCATGAAGTTGCGGCCCACCTGGTCGCTGCCGTTGGCCAGGCCGCGCGGATGCCGTGCATTGGCCGAGCGCAGCAGCAGGGCGGCCGAGTTGATGGCGCCGCAGGCCACGACGACGATCGCGGCGCGCAGCAGCAGCGTCCTGCCCTGGTGCTCGACCTCCACCTCGGTCACTTCGCGGCCCGAGGCGCTGGTGTGCAGCTGCACGACCTTGGCCTCGGTGAGCAGGTGCACGTCTGGGTGCTCGAGCGCCGGCCGCACGCAGGTCACGTCGGAGTCGGCCTTGGCGTCGACCAGGCACGGGAAGCCGTCGCAGGTGTCGCAGCGGATGCAGCGGCTCTTCAGGCGGTTCGCCTCGTCGAGGCGCACGCCGAGCGGCACGTGGAAGGGCGACAGCCCCTGGCCGCGCAGCTCGTCGGCCAGCTGCGCGATGCGCGGCTCGTGGCTCACGGGCGGGAAGGGGTAGTCGGCGTCGCGGGGCGGCTCGGTCGGGTCCTCGCCCTGGCGGCCGTGCACGCCATAGAGGCGCTCGGCCGCGTCGTACCAGGGCGCCATGTCGCGGTAGCCCAGCGGCCAGGCGGGCGAGACGCCGCCCACGTGCTCGACGCGCTGGAAGTCGCGCTCGCGCAGGCGCAGCAGGGCCGCGCCGTACACCTTGGTGTTGCCGCCGACCCAGTAGCCGGTGCCCGGGTGCAGGTCCTTGCCGTGCTGGTCGAGCCACACCTCGCGCGTGTGGTAGCGGTCGTGGCCGAAGACCTGCTGGGTGTCCCAGTTCTGCTTCTCGCGCGGCAGGTGGCCGCCGCGTTCGAGCAGCAGGATGCGCTTGCCGCTGCCGGCCAGGGCGTGCGCCAGCGTGCCGCCGCCTGCTCCGCTGCCGATGATGATCACGTCGTATGGGGTCTGGCCGTCCATGGCTCGCTCCGTGGGAACTGCGTTCGAGGCGGCCGTTGGATGTCGCGCGTCGGCCAGCGTTTCTGCGGCGTGTCGACGCGGCTCAGTGCGCGCGCTCGCGGCGCCGTGCAGGCGTGGCGCGCACCCCGTGCCCGCGGTCGGCTGCGGGCGTGTCGTGTGCGGGCCGCGACGCCGGCTGTGCGCGCCCCAGCCCGTCGAGCAGGCTGGCGACCAGCGCCGTCCAGCCCGTCTGGTGGCTGGCGCCGAGACCTCGGCCGCTCTCGCCGTGGAAGTACTCGTGGAAGTGCACCAGGCCCTGCCAGTGCGGGTCGCCGGCGTGCGGGTCGTCGGCCTGGAACGGGCGGCGGCCCTGGGCGTCGGGCAGGAACAGGCTGCTCAGGCGCCGCGCCAGTTCGCGCGCCACCTCGCCCAGGTGCACGAAGCGGCCGGAGCCGGTGGGCAGCTCGACCTGCAGCTCGTCGCCGTAGAAGTGGTGGTAGCGCTCGAGCGCCTCGACGAGCAGGAAGTTGATCGGGAACCAGATCGGCCCGCGCCAGTTCGAGTTGCCGCCGAAGAGCGCGTTGGTGCCCTCGCCGGGCGCGTAGTCCACGCGGAACTCCTGGCCGTCGATCTGCACCACGTAGGGCTGCTCGGCGTGGCGCCGGCTGAGCGAGCGGATGCCGTGCGGGGACAGGAACTCGCCCTCGTCGAGCAGGGTGGCGAGCACGCGCTGCAGCTGCTCGCGCGAGGGGATGGCCAGCAGCAGGTGCCCGTGCCCGTCGGCGCCGTGCCGCTGCACGATGCGCTGCGCCAGCTCGGGCCGGTTGCGCAGGAACCACTCCATGCGGCGCTTGAAGCCGGGCAGGGCGTCGATCACGTCCTGCTCCAGGATCTCGGCCGCCAGCAGCGGCATGAGCCCGACGAGCGAGCGCACCCGCAGCGCGATGGTCTCGCCGCCCACGTGCATCTGGTCGTAGTAGAAGCCGTCCTGCTCGCACCACAGGCCCGAGCCGCCCAGCGAGTTCATCGCGTCGGCGATGTCGACGTAGTGCTCGAAGAACTTGCTGGCCACGTCCTCGTAGGCGGGGTCGTGGCGCGCCAGCTCGAGCGCCATCGAGAGCATCGTCCCGCAGTTGAAGGCCATCCAGGCCGTGCCGTCGGCCTGGTCGAGGCTGCCGCCGCCGGGCAGCGGCGCCGAACGGTCGAAGACGCCGATGTTGTCCAGGCCCAGGAAGCCGCCCGAGAACAGGTGCCGCCCCTTGCTGTCCTTGCGGTTCACCCACCAGGTGAAGTTGAGCAGCAGCTTGTGGAAGGTGGACGCGAGGAAGCGCAGGTCGCGGCCGCCGGGCGGGCCCGACTTCTTGTAGACGCGCCAGCAGGCCCAGGCGTGCACCGGCGGGTTGACGTCGCCCAGCGCCCACTCGTAGGCCGGCATCTGCCCGTTGGGGTGCATGTACCACTCGCGCAGCAGCAGCCGCAGCTGCTCCTTGGCGAAGTCGGGGTCGATGCGGCTGAAGGGCAGCATGTGGAAGGCCAGGTCCCAGGCCGCGTACCAGGGGTACTCCCAGGTGTCGGGCATCGAGAGCACGTCGCGGTTGTACAGGTGGCCCCAGTCGCTGTTGCGGCCCTCGCGCCGGACGTCGGGCGGAGCGGGTTGGCGCGGGTCGCCCTCCAGCCAGTGCGGCACCACGTAGTGATAGAACTGCTTGCTCCACAGCAGGCCGGCGTAGGCCTGCCGCGCCACGCGGCGCTGTTCCTCGTCGTGGCCGGGCGTCAGCGCGCGGTGGAACTCGTCGGCCTCGGCCAGGCGCGCCGCGAAGACCGCCTCGAAGCCGGCGCCGAGGTCGGCCGTGCCGCTCTCGCCCTCGGCCACGAGCCGCAGGCGCAGCTCGACGCTGCCGCCGGCCGGGATCGAGAGCGCGTAGAGCGCCGCGGCCTTGGTGCCGCGCTGGTCGGGGTCGACGGCCTCGTGCCGCCCGTGCACCACGTACTCGTGGAAGGCGTCCTTCACGCAGGGCGTGGCGTTGGGGGCGTTCCACAGGCGCTGCGCGTTGCTCTCGTTCTGCGTGAAGAGCAGCTCGGGCCGCGCGCCGCCGGGCCCGGCGCCGACCAGCAGCCGGTAGCGCCCCAGCCCCTGCTGCTCGAGCGTGATGCCGCCGCGGCCGTCGGCCTGCATGACGGGCCGCTCGCCGTGCTCCTCGCTGCTGCGTCCCCAGCTCCAGATGTTGCGGAACCACAGCGTGGGCAGCACCCACAGCGGCGCCTCGTCCGGGCCGCGGTTGCACAGCCGCAGGCGCACGAGCACGTCCTCGGGCGAGGCCTTGGCGTACTCGACGAAGACGTCGAAGTAGCGGCCGTCGGCGAAGGCGCCGCTGTCGGCCAGCTCGAACTCGCGCTCGTGCTTGCCGCGCCGGGCGTTCTCGGCCACGAGCTGCGCGTAGGGGAACTCGGCCTGCGGATACTTGTAGAGCGCCTTGCTGTAGCTGTGCGTCGGCGTGCCGTCGAGGAACCAGTAGGCCTCCTTCACGTCCTCGCCGTGGTTGCCCTGCGGCCCCGTCAGGCCGAAGAGGCGCTCCTTGAGGATGGGGTCGCGGCCGTTCCAGAGCGCGGGCGCGAAGGCCAGCCGGCACTGCCGGTCGCAGAAGCCGAGCAGGCCGTCCTCGCCCCAACGGTAGGCGCGGCTGCGCGCGTGGTCGTGCGGGAACTCGTCCCAGGCCGTGCCGTGCGCCGAGTAGTCCTCGCGCACCGTGCCCCACTGGCGCTCGGAGAGATAGGTGCCCCAGCGCTTCCAGTTGGCGCGCCGCGCCTGCTCGTCGTCGAGGCGCTGCTGCTCGGCGGTGCCGGCGGTGGCCGGGCGCGGCGGCTCGCGGGTGGCGCTGCGTGCCGTGCCGTGCGGGTGGATGGGGTCGTGGGCGGTCATGGCGCGTCTCCTCCTCGGGCGCCGCAGAAGATGCAGCGCTGGGTGTTCTGGTGGTGCAGCTTGGCGCAGTGCGGCGCGGCGGCCTTGGTGGCGAGGACGATCTCGCTCGCGGCGAGCATGCCGAGCAGCGGCGCCAGCACGTAGATCCACAGGTGGGCCCAGTCGTGGGCGGGCAGGGCCGAGGCCAGCGTGCGCGCCGGGTTCATGCTCATGCCCGAGAGCGGCGCCTCGAAGGTGATGTAGAGCGCGACGAGCGAGCCGGCGACCAGCCCGGTGTAGCGCTCGAGCCGCGCCCGCGAGCTGAACACGAGCACCACCGTCATGAGCAGCGCGGCGATGCCGAACTCCGCGGCGAAGGCCACCGCCTGGCCCAAGGGACCGGGCCGCGTGGCCACGTAGTCCACCTGCGGCGCGGCCAGCGCATCGCCCAGCAGCAGCGAGGCGAGCGCCACGCCCAGCACGCCGCCGACGCACTGGAAGAGCACGTAGAAGCCTGCATCCACGGCGGCCACCTTGCCGAGCCGCAGGAAGGTGAGCGTCACGGCCGGGTTGAAGTGCGCACCCGAGCGCTTGCCGGCCGGCGAGTAGATGAGCGCCACCGCGGTGAGCCCCATCGCCAGGCCCATGAGCAGGCGGCGCAGCAGGGGTGCGTCGAGCGCCTGCCGCCACGCGGAGTCAGGGTGCTCGAGCAGCACCGCGAAGGTGCAGGCCGAGGCCATGAAGGCCGCCAGCAGCGCGGCCTCGATGAGGTACTCCGGCCAGTGACGGCGCAGCGCGGCGATCATCGGCGGCCTCCGGCGCCGCTCGCCCGGCGGGCGGACGGCGGGGAGCGACGGCGCGGCGCGGATTCGCCTGCGGGCCCGCGCGCCGGCGCGGGGGCGCGCGCGGGCGGGACAGCGTGGCCGGCGTCGCTCGGCCCGTCGCGCCGTGCGCTGCGCGCCGGCACCAGCACGAGGCGCTGCAGGCGCAGCAGCTCGCCCAGCGACCAGGCCTGGAACGGGCAGCCCTTGGCGGCGTGCGGCGCCTCGGCGTCGGCCAGCTCCGGCACGTGCGCGCAGCCGCTGGCCGCGAGGCGCTGCAGCAACGGCTGCACGAAGCGCTCGTCGGCCTCGCGCCGCGCGCGCTCGTCGGCGCCGTGCACGGCGATCCAGGCCTCGACGAAGGGGCCGAGCAGCCAGGGCCAGACGGTGCCCTGGTGGTAGGCCGCATCGCGCTGCGCGGGACCGCCCTCGTAGCGCGGCTCGTAGGCCGGATCGTCGCGCTCGAGCGTGCGCAGGCCGAGCGGCGTCCAGAGGTGCGCCTCGACGGCGGCGACGACGGCCGCGGCCCGATGTTCGTCCTCGAGCGCCCTGAACGGCAGCCCGCCGACGGCCAGCACCTGGTTGGGGCGGAAGCTCGCGTCCACCGCGCCGGCCACGTGGCCCACGTCGACCACGTCGTACAGCCGGCCCGCGCGCTCGTTCCAGAAGCGCGCGCCGAAGGAGGCGCGCGCGGTGTCGGCCAGCGTGGCCCAAGCTCCGTCGTGGCGCCCCGCGATGGAGAGCGCCGAGATCCACAGCGCCTGCACCTCGACCGGCTTGCCGATGCGCGGCGTCACCTCGCGGCCGTCCGAGCGCGCGTCCATCCACGTCAGCTGCCAGCCGGGCTCGCCGGCGGCGAGCAGCCCGTCGTGGTCGGCGCGGATGCCGTAGCGCGTGCCGGCCGCGTAGCCGCTCACGATGGCCAGCACGGCGGCGGTCAGCGCCTGCCGGCGCCCGGGCGGCACGGCCTCGCCGGCCGCCTCGCAGTACTCGTGCACGGCGACCACGAACCACAGCGAGGCGTCGACGGAGTTGTACTCAGGCGTGCTGCCCTGGTCCGTGAAGCAGTTGGGCAACATGCCCTGCGACACGACCAGGGACCACTGCTCGAGGATGCGGCCGGCCTCCTCGACCCGGCCCGTGGCGAGGACGAGGCCGCGCAGCGCGATGAACGTGTCGCGGCCCCAGTCGGCGAACCACGGGTAGCCGGCCACGAGGCTGGAGCCGCTGCCCCGGCGCACCAGGTAGGCGTCGGCCGCGCGCTCGAGCGGGCTCGCGAAGCGCTGGCGGCGGGCCAGCTCGCCGTCACGCAGCGCGCGGCAGTGTGCGCGTACGTCGGCGGCGGACAGCAGGCGCACGGGGGAGGCCGGCTCGCCGGACTCGGCGGAGAGCAGCAGCCAGGCCTCGCCCTGCTCGAGCGGGAAGTGGAACTCGCCCGGCGTGGCCAGGTCCTCGACGTGCGGGAAGCCGCGCTCGCGCTCGGCGGGCAACAGGAAGGAGCGGTACCAGTCGGGGCCGTGGACGTAAGGCCCGTCGGCCGCGGCCACGACGGCGGGCCAGTCGGCGTAAGGCCGCCAGCGCACGCGCTGTCCGTCGCAACTGGCGCGCAGGTCGATGGCGCCGTTCTCGTGGTGCAGGGCGTGCGGGTCGCGTCCGGCGAGCAGCGGACGCACAGCCAGGCTGCAGCCCGCGGGCAGGCCGCTGCTGCTCCAGTGCAGCAGCACGCGCGGGCTGTCGTGCAGCGCGAGCAGTTCCAGACGCAGCGTCGCGCCGTCGGGCAGGCTCCAGGTCCACTGCGGGCAGGGCTCGCTGCGGAAGCCGGTCAGCCGCTGGCGGCCGTCCGGGTGCTCGACGTCGGGCGCGTAGAAGTGGCTGCTCAGCGCGATGCGGCCCTGCGGCGTCTGCAGCCAGGCCTCGTGCCCGGCGACGAGCAGCACGCGGCCGGTGGGCGGCGTGGTCGCCACGAGCAGCAGGCCGTGGTAGCGGCGCGTGCGCACCAGCGCGGCCGTGCCGCTGGCGAAGCCGCCCAGGCCGTCGGCCTCCAGCCATTCCTGGTCGAGACGGACGCTCACGGGGCACCGCCCGCGATGGCCAGCACGTTCTTGATGCCCGTGGCGCGGCCCGTGAGCAGCCCGGTCGCCGCGTCGAGCGGGAAGCGCCCCGTGATGAGCGCGCGCACGGCCTGCGGCCAGCGCGTCATGAAGGCGGTGAGGTCGGCGATGGCGCTCTCGAAGTCGTGCCGGCCGGCATTCACGCTGCCGAGCACGACCTGGTTCTTGAGCACGATGTTGCGCATGAGCAGGTCGCTGTCGATCTGGATCGGCCCCTTGCGCGCCGGCACCCCGGTGAAGATGAACATGCCGTTCGTGCCGAGCACCGAGAGCACGTCGAAGGCGATCTGCGAGGCGCCGACGGCCTCGTAGACCACGTCGATGCCGCCCACGAGCCGCGCCAGCTCCTCGACGCTGGTCTGCTGCGAGGAGACGTAGCGCGCGCCGATCGCCTCGACGATGGCCGAGCGCTCGTTGGGGCCGGGGTCGCGCGAGTAGACGGTGGTCTCGAAGCCCGCGTTGCGCAGCACCATGGCGCCGAGCAGGCCCACCGGGCCTGCGCCGAGCACGACCGCGCGGTGGCAGCTGTGGCGCTGGTCGCCGCGCGCGATGGGGCAGGTCCACGGCAGGCGCTGCTGCACGACGGCGAGCTGGGCGAGCGACTTCTCGGCGATGGTGAGCGGCTCGACGAGCACCGCCACCTCGCGCAGGGCGGCCGGCACCGGCACCAGGTACTCTGCCGACTCGACCACGTACTCGGTCATGAAGCCGTGCATGCGGCTGATGCCGCGCTCGGCGAAATCGCCGGTGGAGCAGAAGTCCTGGCGCTGCTCGTCGCACGGCAGGCACTCGTCGTGCCGGCAGGGGCGGCGCACCATGGGCACCACGAGCTGGCCGGGCATCAGGCCCGTCACCGCGCTGCCCACCTGCACCACCTCGGCCAGCGACTCGTGGCCGAGCACGAGCTGGCGGCTGCCGCCGGGCGCCGTGCCGTACTGGCCGCCGGCGATCTCGCGATCGGTGCCGCAGATGCCGACCTCCAGCATGCGCAGCAGCACCTGGTCGGGCTTGTCGATGGCGGGCGTGGGCAGCTCGACGAGCCGCAGCTCGCGGCTGCCGGTGTCGATGGCGACGGCCTTCATGGTGGAGGTCCTGGTCGAACGGCTGGCGGTGGTGGGTGACACTCGATCTCTCCTCTCGTGGCGCGACGCGCGGAGCGTCGCCGCGGGTTGCGGCGCAGGCAGGCGCCGCGGGGGGTGGGCAGGTGGCGCGTTGGATGCCGGGGGTGGGGCGTCGTTTCCGGCGCCGGAGCGGCGGGCGGGCGGCCCGCGGCCGGTTCAGGGCCCGCGCGCGGGAGCGCAGGGCGTGAGCCGGCGTCGGGCCCAGAGCAGCAGGTCGTCGCGCCGCAGCGCGCACACGGCGCAGCCGCAAGCCATGACGAGCAGCGCGAGGCCGAAGAGCAGCCCGCCGTCGCCCTGCACCTGGATGCCCAGGAAGAACATGTGCGAGAGCACGGCGCCGCCCATGATGCCGACGGCGAGCAGGCCGCCGAAGGCCGCGAGGCGCGGGTGCAGCAGCAGCAGCACGCAGATCAGCTCGAGCACGCCGGTGAACAGCCGGCCCCAGGGCTCGGCGCCGAGCGTCTCGAAGATCCAGCGCGACTCGGCCGCGCCGCTGAACTTGAACCACAGCGTCTGCGCCAGGATGGTCGCAGCGCCGAGCTGGCAGACCCAGCTGAGCAGGCGCAGCGAGCGGCGCTTCACCGTGGGCGAGGAGCCGGCGGGCAGGTCGAAGGCGTCGTCCGTGGCCGGCAGGTCGGGCGGGAAGAGGGCGTCGCGCGGCGTCGCGCGAGTGGCGGGGGCGGGGGCGGGGGCGGTCCGCGGGGCGGACGAGGTGGCGCTCGGGGCATTCATCGGTGTGCGGCTCCTGGCCCGGGGCGACCGGGCGCTGGGGGTGGGCTCAGCCCGCCTGGCGCACGTCGGCGTGCGCCAGACCGGCGGGGGTGAGCGGGGACGTGAACGGTGTGCGCGGCGTGGCGTGCGCGGACGCGCGCAGCCGGCGGCCGGAGAGGCGACGCTGGGCGAGCGTCGCGGTGCTGCGCCGCAGGCGCTCGGCGGTGAGCACGCTCGGGAAGGCCCGCGCTGCCTCGGTCGCGCGGCCGTCGCGTGCCTCGGTGGCGCGGCGCGCCGGCGCGACGGCCGGCGCTCCGAGGCAGGCCAGGTAGCGCTCGGGCGTGCCCAGGTCGGTCCAGCCGCAGGGCGGCACGGCGCAGACGCGCAGGACCGCCTCGGCGCCCTGCAGCAGGTCGCGCGAGAAGTCCTGGGGCGCGAGCCCGGTGTAGAAGCGCTCGAGCGCGCCGGCCTCGCGCGAGAAGGCGGCGCGCAGCAGGCCGTCGAGCAGCTGCGGGGTGCGCGCGGCGAAGAGCCGCAGCAGCGCCTGCCCCGCGGCCACGAACAGGAAGCTGTTCCAGAGGCCGCCCTCGGCCTGCAACTCGGCTGCCCGCTCGGCGCCCGGCTTCTCCACGAAGCGCGCGACACGGGAGAGGCCGTGCGCGTCGGCCGCGCCGGGCACGATCCAGCCGTAGTCGGGCACGGGGGCGTCGGGCGCCATGCCGAGCAGCACGAGGCCCATGTCGGCCGACGCCTCGCGGTCCAGCGCGGCGAAGGCGCGCTCGACGGCCGAGGCCAGCGGCAGTTCGTGCTCCACATGATGGTCGGCGGGCGTGATGAGCACCTGCGCGGCGCTGTCGCGCCCGAGCACGCTGAGCAGCGGCAGCAGGATGCCGGCGGCCGTGCCCTTGTTGCGCGGCTGCACCACGAGCAGGTCGGCAGGCCGGTGCGCGAGCGCCTGCGACCACCAGCGCTCGTGCTCGGCGGCCACCACCACGACCACGCGCGAGTCGCCCACCAGGCGACCGGCGCGCGCCAGCGCCAGCTCGAGAGGCGTCCTGCCGTCGGGTCCGCGGAAGTACTGCTTGGGGACGGCGACGCCGTCGGCTCCGGTGGTCACGGGGCGGAGACGGGTGCCGTCTCCGGCGGCGAGAACGATCGCCCAGCGCTGTGCACGGTCCATGGGGAGGTTCCTGTCGAGGCGGAAGCGCCGCGTTGGATGCCTGCATCACGGCGTCGTTTCCGTGCGCATCGAGCCCGACACGATCGCGGCGAGCCGGCATCGAACGGCCGCTTTCCCACGCCCTTCCTTCCTCGGAGCCCATCCATGAACACCCTTCGCACGACGGCGCTCGCCACCGTCCTCTCCCTCGCGCTGCCCCTCGTCCATCCGCCCAAGCTCTCACCCGATCCGCTGCGCAAGTCGGCGGGCGACGACAGCACACTGCATGAGGCGCAGGGTCACATCGAGACGCTGCACACGCTCACGCTGGAGGGCGCCCGCCTCGTCGTGCACGCCGTCGTCAGCGAGGCGCAGCGCCTGCACGTCGGCGGCGCCGTCGCGGTGGTGGACGCGGGCGGCGAGCTGCTCTGCCTCGAGCGCATCGACGGCACCTTCCCCGCGGCCTCCGGAGTCTCCACCGGCAAGGCGCGCACCTCGGCGCGCTTCCGCAAGCCGACGCGCGACTTCGAGAAGACCGTCAACGACGGGCGCACCACGATGGTGGCGCTGCCCGACTTCACGCCGCTGCAGGGCGGAGTGCCGCTGGTCGTCGACGGCCACGTCGTCGGCGCCGTCGGCGTGAGCGGCGCGTCGAGCGCCCAGCAGGACGACGAACTCGCGATGCACGGCGCCGCCGCGCTGCTGCAGGCCCCCTGATGCAACCCGGGTCGCTCCGCGCGACCTGCGGATCCCGGACCTCGAAAGAAAGGATGACCCCCATGAAGCTCCCGACCCTCCCCGTCCTGTGCCTGCTGCTCGCCGTGGCCGGCAGCGCATGCAGCACCTGCACCACCGCCGCCGCGCCCGTGCAGGGCGCCGCGCGCCACCTGGTCAACACCGACGGCTACGGCGTCGCCCTGCAGGGGCACGATCCGGTGGCCTTCTTCACCGAGGGCCAGGCCGTGCCCGGCAGCAAGGGCCGGCAGGCGCGCTTCGACGGCGCCACCTACTGGTTCGCCTCGGACGAGAACCTGGAAGCCTTCCAGGCCGAGCCCGCGCGCTATGCGCCGGCCTTCGGCGGCTACTGCGGCTACGCAGCCTCGATCGACCGCCTCTCGCCCGTGGACGTGCACTTCTTCCAGGTGCTCGACGGGCGCCTGGTTCTGCAGCACAACCAGAAGGCCTGGGACCTGTGGAACGCCGACCTGCAGGCCAACCTGCAGAAGGCCGACCGGAACTGGCCCGGCCTGGTGGAAGCCAACGGGCGCGGCGACAAGCAGCTCGTCAACGTGGACGACGACGGCCTGGCGCTCGAGGGGCACGACCCCGTCGCGTACTTCACCGACCACCACCCGGTGAAGGGCAAGCCGGAGTTCGAGGCGCACTTCAACGGTGCGATCTACCGCTTCGCGAGCCAGGAGCACCGCGTGACCTTCGAGCAGGACCCGGCGCGCTATGCCCCGGCCTTCGGCGGCTTCTGCGGCTACGCGGCGTCCATCAACAAGGTCTCGCCCGTGAACATCCACATCTTCCAGATCGAGGACGGCCGGCTCGTGCTGCAGCACACGCCCGAGGCCTACGCCCTCTTCAACGAGGACGCGCCGGGAGCCCTGGCGCGCGCCGACGCCAACTGGCCCGGCCTCGTGGCCTGCAAGGGCCGCTGACCTCATCGCCCCCGCGCCCCACCCGCGAACCCAAGGAAAGAGCGACCCATGAACACGTCGTCGAACTCCCCGACTGATGGTGCCCCGACGTGGCACGGCTCCGTCCCCACGCTGCCACCGGCGCCGCACGGTGGCTTCGTCCCGGCACCGTCGCCCGTGCGACGGCCATCGGCGCCACGGCAGTCCCTCCGCGCGGCCCGCACGCTCGTGCGGGGCGTCGCGCTCCTCGCGCTCGCTGCGCTCGCCGCGCTGCCCGTCTCCGCGCAATCCGCCGCGCTGCTCGCCGGCGACCGCGCGCCGCTGCTGCCCGACGCCGTCGTGGACCTGGGCTCGCCGCAGGCCGCGGGCCTCGTGCGGGCGAGCTGGCGCTTCCGCGCCGCCGAGCTGGTCCCGGTGGCCTTCCACGCCGCCGGCCAGGATCGCCGGCCCAGCGGGCCGGTGAACAGCACGTTCGACCTGCAGCCCTTCGCCGGGGCGCCGGGCTTCGACGACAGCGGCTGGGAGGCCATCGATCCGGCCACGCTCGAGGATCGGCGCGGCAACGGGCGCCTCAGCTTCGGCTGGTACCGGCTGCGGTTCTCGCTGCCTGAGCAGCTCGGCGCGCTGTCCGTCGCCGGCTGCAGCGCGGTGCTCGAGGTGGTCGTCGACGACTACGCCGAGATCTGGGTCGACGGCCGGCAGCCGCTGGTGCTCGGCCAGTCGGGTGGCGCGCTGCCCAAGGGCTGGAACGCGCCCAACCGGGTGCTGCTCGGCCACGGCCTGCAGCCCGGACGCTCGTTCGAGATCGCCGTGCTGGCGGCCAATGCGCCGCTCGGCAAGCCGCCCGAGAACTACGTCTGGATCCGCTCGGCGACGCTCGACGTCTATGCGCCCGGCCGCCTGCACGCCGGGAGCGAGGTGCCGCTGCACGTCGAGCGGCTCGCGGCGGCGCTCGATGCGGTCGTCCCGCCGGGCAGCCGTCTCGAGCAGATCGCCGGCGGCTTCCTGTTCACCGAGGGGCCGCAGTGGCTGCCCGACGGATCGCTCCTGTTCAGCGACCCGAACGCCAACGTGATCTACCGCTGGTCGGAGAGCGACGGCGTCTCGATCTACCGCACCAAGAGCGGCTACAAGGGCCTCGACATCGGGCGCTACCGTCAGCCGGGCAGCAACGGACTCGGGCTCGACGGCCAGGGGCGGCTGCTCATCTGCGAGCACGGCAACCGGCGGCTCACGCGCCTCGAGCCCCATGGCATGCTCACGGTGCTCGCCGACCGCTACCAGGGTCGGCGCCTGAACAGCCCCAACGACGTGGTGGCGCTGTCGGACGGCACGATCGTCTTCACCGACCCGCCCTTCGGACTGCCGGGATTCCATGACGACCCGGCGCGCGAGCTGCCGTTCACCGGCGTCTTCGGCCTGCGCGACGGCGTGCTGAGCCTGCTCACCGATGGGCTGCAGGGTCCGAACGGCGTGGACGTCTCGCCCGACGAGCGCTTCCTCTACGTGACCAACTGGGACCCGCAGAAGAAGGTCGTCATGCGCTACGAGCGCCTGGCCGACGGCACGCTCGGCCCTGGCCACGTGTTCTTCGACATGGGCGCCGCCCCGCAGGAGGAGGCGCTCGACGGGCTCGAGGTGGATGCCGCGGGCAACCTGTTCGTCTCGGGGCCGGGCGGCGTGTGGGTGCTGTCGCCGCAGGGCGAGCAGCTCGGCATGCTGCACACGCCCGAGCTGCCGGCCAACTTCGCGTGGGGGCCCGACCAGCGCACGCTGTTCCTCACCGCGCGCAGCGGCCTGTACCGCCTCCTGCTCGGCGCAGCCGGCACCCGACCCTGAGACCGGCGCGCCGCTGCGCGCACGCGGGTCCGGGCCGTCGCCGCGACGGCGGTCCGGGTCGCGCCGCGCCGACACACGAGGCCGCGCGCGGCGCCCCTCCGCGGCGCCCACGCGCGAGCCCCAGCACGGCAAGCCACCACTGCTTCCCCGGGAGATCGGTCATGGAGATCGAGGTGCACTATCCGCTGGCGAACGGCGAACTCCGGCTGCGCAGCGATGCCGACTGGGAGCGGGACGTGCTCCCGGTCGCGGCCGAACCCGAGCGCGGCCGGTTCCGCTTCGAGCTGGACGACGAGCGCGCCTTCCGCTACGTCAAGCCCGTGCTCGTCGGCTCGCGGGCCGGGACGGGCGCGGCGGGCGGGGCGGGCGGGGCGGGCGCGGCGGGCGGGGCGGGCGGGGCGGGCGGGGCGGGTGCGTCCGGCGCTGCGACCCTGCGCTGGGCGCAGGGCGAGAACGTGCTCGCGCTGCGGGACGGCGGCGAGGTGACGCGCATCCACCCGTGGTTCGACCCGGACGAGCGCTGCGAGGTGTGCACGCTGCAGCGCCTGGAGTCGGCGCACGAGGGCGCCTGCGACTACCGGGTCTTCCTGCCCCCGGGCTACCACGAGAACACGCTCGGGCGCTATCCCGTGCTCTACATGCAGGACGGCCGCAACCTGTTCTTCCCCGAGGAGGCTTTCGGGGGCAACACATGGCGCGTGTCCGAGACGCTCGCCGTGCTCGACTCGATGAACCTGCTGCGGCGCTGCGTCGTGGTGGGCGTGCACCCGGTGGAGCGCGAACGCCAGTACACCGCGCCGGGCTACGAGGCCTACGGCCGCTTCCTGGTGGAGGAGCTGAAGCCCTGGGTCGACCGCCACTACCGCACGCTGCCCGGGCCGGAGCACACGGCCGTGATGGGTTCGTCGCTCGGGGGCGTCGTGTCGCTGCACCTGGGCCTGCGCCATCCGCAGGTGTTCGGGCTCGTGGCGGCGCTCTCGTCCACCTTCGGCTTCCGCGACGACCTGCTCGAGCGCGTGCAGCGCGGCTGCGCGCTGCCGCGGCGCATCTACCTGGACAGCGGCTGGCCCCACGACAACTACGAGGTGACGCGCGGCATGCACCGCGTGCTGCAGCAGCACTGCGGCTGTGCGGGCACCGAGCTGCTGCACCTCGCTCATCCGCATGCGCGGCACGACGAGGCCAGCTGGGCCCGCCGGCTGCACCTCCCGATGCAATTCCTCTTCCGCGCCGCCGAGCCGGCGGCCTGAGCCTGCTGGAGACCTCCCATGTCCTCGCTTCCCTCCCTGCACGGCCGGAACGTGGTCGTCACCGGCGCCTCGGGCGCACTCGGCCGAGTGGTCGCGCGTGAGCTGCTCGGGCGCGGCGCGCAACTCCACCTGCCGCTGCGCGCCGCGGCGGACCCAGGCCTCTTCGGCGGCGCTGCCGCCGCCCGCGTGCGGCTGGTCGCGGGCGTCGACCTGGCGGACGAGCGCGCGGTCTCGTCGTTCTACGCCGACCTGCCGGGGCTCTGGGCCTCGGTGCACTGCGCCGGCGGCTTCGCCATGGCGGGCATCGCCGAGACCAGCCTGGACGACCTGCAGAAGCTGCTCTCGCTCAACACGCTCACGGCCTTCCTGTGCTCCCGCGCGGCCGTGGTGGCCCTGCGGCGCCAGGGAGGCGGCGGACGCATCGTGAACGTGGCCTCGCGGCAGGCGCTCGAGCCGCGGCGCGGCGCCGGCATGGTGGCCTACAGCGCGAGCAAGGCGGCGCTGGCCGGCCTGACGATCGCGCTGGCCGAGGAGGTGGCGGCCGAGGGCATCCTGGTGAACGCGGTGGCGCCCTCCACGCTGGCGCCCGAGCCCGGACCGGAGACACGGCCGGCCGACGGCGGCCTGCCGACCTGCGCGGACGTCGCGGCGCTCATCGCGACGCTCGTCGACCCGCAGCAGGTGGCGGTGCAGGGCGCGGTGCTGCCGGTGTACGGGCGCGGGGCGCGCTGAGCCCGCGGGGCGCCGGACCCGGCCCGCGGCCGAAGCTGGCGGTCCGAGCCACGGGACGCCGTCGCCGGGCTCAGAAGCGCACCGACCAGCCGGCCACGACGGTGTCGGAGTCGGAGCCGACGTCGCGCTGCGTGTCGTTGCGGATGTAGGCCAGGCTGATGCCCTGGGTCTTGCCGAGCGGGAAGCCGAAGGAGGCGCCGTAGACCAGGTCGCCGCGCCGGTCGTTCTTGCGCACGCCGTCCACCTTCGACTCGCCGCTCCACGAATAGCCGGCGCCGGAGGCCACCCACCACCCCTGCCCCAGGAGGCGCACGACGTGCGCCTGCAGCTCGTACAGCGGGTCCTGCTCGAGTTCGGTGCCCCCGAAGAACTCGTGGTTGTCCGTGAAGAAGGCGGTCGAGCCGGTGAGTTCGTAGGACCACGGGCCGCGCGTGTGCACGGCGCCGAGCTGCGGCCGGAAGGTGTAGCGGTTCTGGCCCACGTTGAGCAGCTTGTCCTCGCGGTACTCGCCGAGCGGCAGGTTCACGGCCAGGGCCGCGCCCACCACGGTGTTGATCGGGTGGCTCTCCTGGAAGGCCTGGAACTCGGCGCCCCCGAGCGCCGGCGAGCCCAGCAGGTTGACCGAGAGCCGGATGCGCGGATCGGCGAACCCCGTGCGGCGCACCTGCGCGGGCGCCCCGTCGAGCGTGCCCTTCCAGCGCGACTGCTGGTAGGGCACGAGCAGGTCGAGGCGCGCCGCCCTGTCGCCCAGGCCGAAGCTGTGCACGTAGGACAGGATCTCGCGGTGCGTCTCGACGCGCGCGTCGTCGATGAGCAGCACCGGGTCGAAGGCCAGGTCGCCCGTGGTGCGGGCATAGCTGAGGCCGAGCACGTCCAGGCCGACCGGCAGGTGCGTCCAGCGGCGCGGCTCCAGGTCCTGCCCCAGCGCCAGGCCGGACAGCAGGAGCAGGGCGGCCAGGACGGCCGGTGGGACACTCCTCAGCCGCGCGCGCCGCTCCATGCGAGCATCTGCTCCTCGATCGAGTACGGGTACTCGATCTCCACGTCGATGATGGCTCCGCGGCCGTCGCGCACGGGCACGAGACGGGGCATCACGAACCCGCTGTACGAGGGCACGCCGAGCCGGGCGTAGCGCGCCACGACCTCGTCGCGCAGCGCAGGGTCGAAGTGGATGCCGTAGTCGTCGAAGAGCTGCTTGGCGGCAGCGTAGTCGCCGTGGCTCTTGATGCGCTGCACCTCGGCCAGCAGGCGCCCGGCGGCCTCGCGCCAGGCGGCGGCGTCGGTCACGACCAGGTAGTGCTTGCCGTCCCGCACGCGCTCCTCGATGGCGTCGCTGTGCGCCATGATCCAGCGCACGACCATCTGCCGGTTGCGCATGTGGTCCTCTTCGATCTGCGGCGCGTCCTTCACGCGCCGCAGCTGCGTCAGGCCGCCGTTGCGCGTGTAGCTCTCGTAGGCGGCGAGCGCGGCCTCCTGCGGGTCGTCCACGAGGCCCAGCTCCTCCAGCTTGTCGTCCATCATGAAGTACAGGCCGACGAGGTCGGCGCGGCCCTCCTCGAGCGCCGAGTAGTTCTCCTTGATCCAGGTGGCCGGGTCGCCCTGCTTGTCCGGAGCCTGCTGGCCGCTGGCGTGGCCGATGACCTCGTGCATGTTGGTGAGCAGGTCGTCCGTGAGGCTGCTCCAGCGCTCGGCGCGCGCCACCTCGGCGGCGTCCCAGCAGAACTCCTCGCGCGCGCCGCTCGCCGCGGCCGCGTCGCGACCGGCGATGACGTTGGCCAGGCTCACGCTCTTGCTGCCGTACTCCTCGCGGATGGCCTGGTCGTTGGGCAGGTTGATGCCGATCGGGCTCACCGGCCCGCTGTCGCCGGTCTCGATGACGACGTCGATCGAGCGCGCCGAGATGCCCTTCACGGCCGGCTTGCGGTAGGCCGCGTCGTAGGGCATGTGGTCCTCGAACCACTGCGCGCTCTCCGCCAGGCCCTTGATGAGCTCGGCCTTCTTGGGGTCTTCGTAGGCGACGACCGCCTCCCAGCTGCCCTTCTTGCCGAGCGGGTCGACGTAGACCTCGACGAAGCCGTTGATGGTGTCCACGGCCGACTCGTTGTCGGCCACCCAGGCGATGTCGTAGGCCACGCGGTCGCTGCGCTCGCCGGTCTGGTAGAAGCGGATGAGCTTCTCGAGCGCCACGCGCGTCTTGGCCGGGGCATACGCCAGGGCCGCGCGCAGGTGCCCGATGACGGCCGTCAGCTCGTCGGCGTACAGCCCGGGCGCGATGCCCTCCTCGGGCAGGCCGGCGCGCCACACCAGTTCCTCCAGCGTGCCGTCGGCGCGCTTGACCACGGTGGAGTTCAGCTCGTAGCGCGAGACGAAGCCCTCCATGTCCGCGACGGTGACGCCCGGGCCGTAGCAGGTGGCCGCCGAGGCCTCGAGCAGGTCCTGGCCGCCCTCGGGGTTCTTGGCGGTGACCATCGGTTCGACGGCCGGGTCGAAGAACATCGGCAGCAGCCGCTGCACCAGCGCCGGGTCGGCGCCCGCCGTGGTCGCCGCGGCCACGAAGGCCTGCGGCGTGCCGCCCATGAGGTTCTTGCGCGCCGTGAGCGCGTTGTACGGCCCGTTGTCGACCCAGAAGCGCGTGGTGTAGCGGCGCACGTGGGCCAGCGTCTCCGGGTTGATGCCCTCCGGCCGCGTGATGATCGTCTCGAGCACCTGCCGCATGGCCAGGCCGTCGGCGCAGCGCTGCTGCAGGTAGATGTCCCGGCCCGCGATGGCCGCCTCGCAGAGGTGGTAGCAGAGGATCTGGTCGCGCACCGGCAGGTTCTCGAAGCCGTCGGCGCGGAGCTGCACGACGGCCACGTCGTCGACGCGCTCGATCAGGGCGGAGCGCTCGGGGGAGGCGCAGGCAGCGAGCGCTGCGCAGGCCAGCGCGGCGACGGACCACGGACGGAGACGGGCGAGCGGCATCGGAGGGCCTCGCGGGGGAGGCGGCCAGTGTGGTGTCCGTGGGGCCGCCTCGGCAACACGGGGCGGGGCCGGGAACGACACGAGGCGCGCACCCGTGGCTACGGGTACGCGCCTCGTCGATCGTCGGTCGCTCCGGTCGCCGCGCGGTCGCGACAGCCGGGGCGAGGTGCCGATCAGTGCGTGCCGCCGGTGTTGTCGGCGCTCATCGGGCATTCCTTCTTGGCGGCGCACTCGGCCTTCTGGGCCTCGGTGCACTCGGCCTTCTGCTCGGCGCTGCACTTGGCGGCGCACTCGCCCGACGCGGTGGCCGAGGCGTCGACCTGGGTGTCGGCGTCGCCCGAGACCTGGGCGCAGCCCACGGCGAGCAGGGCGGCGAGGGCGAAGGACGAAACGAGGTGGCGCATCTTCATGATCGGGATTCCTGGCGGAGCTGGGGGGGATTGCCGTGCCGCCGCCCACACGGGTTCCCAGCGGCACTCGACCCTCATCGGCAGACGATGGGGGTCGGATTGTGGCATGGAACGGCCGGGACCGCGAGGTGTGAGGCGGGCGGGGGGCGCCGATCACCGGCCCCGGAGCGCCCCGGACCCGCGGCCCGGCGGGCCCCGGACCCGCCGCCGGAGGGGCCGCTTCCGACGCGCCGGAGCTGTGCTAGCTTGCCGGCCACCTCGTCCCGAGAACCCCCGCAGGGCAGCTCCCATGGGCAGCAAGAAGGCCGACAAGCCGTTCCTCACCGACGTCAAGACGCTGCGCGCCCGGGCCCGGAAGCACATGGAGCAGGGGGCGCTCACCGAGGGCTACGGATCCGACCGGGACACGGTCGTCAAGCTGCTCAACGAGGCCCTGGCGACCGAGATCGTGTGCGTGCTGCGCTACCGCCGCCACCACTTCATGGCCTCGGGCATCGCGGCGCAGAGCGTGGCGGCCGAGTTCCTGGCGCACGCCAACGAGGAGCAGGCCCACGCCGACGAGATCGCCGCCCGCATCGTGCAGCTCGGGGGCGCGCCCGACTTCTCGCCCGACGGCCTCAGCACGCGCAGCCACGCCGAGTACGTGGAGGGCAGCTCGCTGCTCGACATGATCCGCGAGGACCTGGTCGCCGAGCGCGTGGCCATCGACAGCTACCGCGAGATGATCCAGTACGTCGGCCACGGCGACCCGACCACCCGCCGCATGCTGGAGGGCATCCTGGCGATGGAGGAGCAGCACGCTGACGATCTCGTCAGCCTGCTGGAGGAACTCGGCTCCTGAGACGGGTGGTCAGGCCCGGTGGCGCCCCGAACTCCGGCGGTCGCCCCCTCCTCGGAACGGCTGGCTGCGGATAGTCTGGGCCGGCATCCGGGCCCTCCCCGAGCCCGGCGATCGGGAATCGCTCCACCCTGGAGGCTCTCTGTGAACGTCGCGCTCTCTCTCCGTCCGCACCCTGTCGTTCCGGCGCTCCTGCGGCGCTCCCTCGCGCTCGTGGCGCTCTCCCTCGCCGCGCTCGTGCCCGCCGCTGCGGCGCAGATCGACTTCTCCGTGCCGCTGATCCAGGTGAACCAGTCGATCCAGACCGGCACCACGCCGCTCACGGCCGGTCGCGCGACCTTCGTGCGCGCCGTCATCCGCGTGATCAACGGCCCGCCGGGGCCCGTCGCCGTCGACGGCCTCATGCGCGTCTACGTGGGCGGCGTCGAGACGCCCGACTCGCCCGTCTTCTCCGACAACGGCCCGTTCCTGGCGGGCACGCCGAGCTTCACCACCGAGAACGGCACGCTCAACTTCATCACGCTCGCGCCGCAGGGCAACAACGTCACCTTCACCATCGAGGTGAACCCGGCGGGCCCGAACTTCGTGCCGGAGCTGAACACGGCCAACAACGTCTCGAGCACGCCCAACCTGGTGTTCGCGGCGCGCAACGTGCCCGAGTTCATGTACTCGCCCATCGACTACCGGCCGAGCGGCGGCACGGTGCCCAACCTGCCGTCGGTCGCGCTCATCGAGCCGGGCGTGGGCGACAGCTTCGTGCAGGGCATCTACCCCGCGAAGGACTTCTACTACCACCGCACCGACGCGCCGAGCAAGCTGTGGACCTCGTCGCTCGCTTCCACCGGGAGCAGCCTGCTCACCGCGCTGCAGGCCGACATCGCGCTCATGTCGCCGCAGCCCGACAACCTCTACGCCTGGGTGCCGGGCCCGCTGCCCGCCTACAACGGCCAGTCGATCATCGGCCAGCCCGTGTCGATGGGGAACACCGACCCGCTGCGCCACCAGCGCACCTACGCGCACGAGGTCGGCCACAACACCGGCCTGTCGCACAACACGATCACGACCAACGTGATCGGCGTGGACGTCGAGCACCACCTGAACCTCACGCAGGGCCTGCCGCAGATCAAGGACGCCTCGCTCAAGGACATCATGTACGCGGGCCTGCTGACGCAGGAAGCCTGGGTCTACTCGACCAACTACAACCACTTCTACAACCACCCCATCCTGCAGCCGGGCGCCGACGCGCTCACCTACGCCGGGCCGATGATCTTCGTGGCCGGCCAGTGGAACACCAGCACCGGCGGCATCACGGTCGAGCACAGCTTCGCCGTGCAGGGCGGGCGCCCGACGGCGGCCGCCGAGGCCGGTGCGGCCGACCTGCTGGTGCGCGTGCTCTCCGGCGGCCAGGAGCTGGCGCGCCTGCCGCTCAGCGCGCGCAGCAGCCTGGACGAGTGCCCGGTCTGCAACGAGCACGGCGCCGAGGGCGCGGACGCCGATGCGGCCGAGCCGGTCGCGGGGCTCGCGGACGGCTCGGAGCCCGGCAACCTCGACGCGCCCGGCGTCTCGGCCGTCGTGCCCTTCGCCTTCACCCTCCCGGTGAACGGCTCCTTCGACCGGCTGGTCATCGAGCAGGCTGGCGCGCGCCTCGCGTCCACGCTGCAGCTGCAGCGCACGCCGGGCCTGCCGCAGGCCGCCTTCGTCGCGCCGCTCGACGGGCGCCTGCAGGCCGGTCCCGTGCGCGTGGCCTGGACGGCCAGCGACCCCGACGGCGACGTGCTCAGCTTCTACCTGCGCTACAGCCCGGACGGCGGCACCCGCTGGGTGCCGCTCGCCACGGGCCTCAGCGCCAGCGAGTACGTGGTCGACCTCGGTACGCTGCCCGAGCTGAAGCAGGGCCTCGGCGTGTTCGAGCTGCGCGCCAGCGACGGCCTCAATACCACGGTCGTGCAGAGCGCGCCGCTCAGCGGACCGGTCATCTACGCCGCCGGCGTCGGCAACCCGCCCTGGGTGGAGGTGGTCACGCCCGACCCCGGCTACAGCTTCCAGCAGGGCGCCACGGTGGTGCTGCACAGCTCGGGCTGGGACCTCGAGGACCGCGGCCTCGACGGCGCCTCGCTGCAGTGGTCGTCAGACGTCGACGGTCCGCTCGGCGAGGGCCGCCTGCTCACGGTGAACACGCTCTCGGCCGGCGAGCACGTCATCACGGTCACCGCCACGGACTCCTCGCTCCTGCAGGCCAGCGACAGCGCGAACATCACGATCACGCCGCGCGACCTGCCGGACACGGGCGAACTCGTGTGCCAGGACGACCTCGGCTTCGGCGGCCCCGGCAGCTCGGTGCTCAGCCTCTGCGGGCAGGCGCTCGCCACGGGCAACACGGCCGACCTGCTGCTCACCGGCGCGCCGGCCAGCACGACCGTCTTCCTGTTCGTCGGCGTGGTGAACGATCCGACGCCGATCGAGGGTGGGGTGCTCGTGCCGGTGCCGTTCCTTGCGATGCAGGTGTTTGCCACGGACAGCAATGGCGAGCTGTCGCTGCCGGGCGTGCCGGGCGGCGGCGGGCCGCTCACCGGCTATGCGCAGGCCATCGTGGTGGATGGCGCGCAGACGCTCGGGTACGGGTTCTCGAACGCCATCGAGCTGGATCTGCTGCCGTAGGTGCGGGGGGCGGGGGGCGCCCGAGCCATCGCGGGTTCCGCTCGCCCGCGCGGGACCCGCGTCCAGTCATCAGACCGTTCTGCGAGACGGCGGACGCATCGACGGGTGGGCCTGCGCGTGGAGTGGCTCGCGCGGGGGGCGATGGCGCGCGGCTGGGCCGGGCCCTTGAGGCGGCATGGCGAGGGGCCTTGTCTACGCTCCTACTGGAAGTCGCTAGGACAAGGCCCCTCGCCATGGCGCCGTCGGGCCCTTCGTCGTGCCGCGCGACAACGGCACCGCTCAGACTCCCGGCGGTCCCAGCGAGCGAGGCGTCGCCGAGGCTCGCTGCGCGTCGCATTTTGGCGGTGGGGGCGCCGATGTCTTCTGCGCTTCGCCGCCGAGGGCGGCCGGGCGGCGTAGACTGCGGCCCTCTCGCGAGGATGCAACGTGAGCCTCGATCGACGACGGGTGCTCGGGGCATTGGCGCTGCCGGTGGGAGCGCTTCTGATCGAGCCTCGGCGCGCTGCGGCGGCGCTCGTGGCCTTGGCTGGCAATCCGCGTACGGCCGAGGAGGTGGCTGGCGACGAGGATTTCTGGTTCGAGGTGGCGGCTGCGTTCGACGTGGATCGGACGATCATCAATCTCGACAACGGGCGCGCCTCGCCTGCGCCGGCGATGGTGCAGGACGCGATGGGGCGGCACCTCGCCTACAGCAACGCGGCGCCGGCCTACACGCTGTGGCGCGTGCTGCAGCCGCAGCGCGAGGCGGTGCGCGCACAGCTTGCGGCGCAGTGGAGGGTCTCGCCGGAGGAGGTCGCCCTCACGCGCAACGCGTCCGAGGGCCTGCAGATCTGCCAGCTCGGGTTCGATCTGGCTGCCGGCGACGAGGTGGTGGCGAGCAGCCAGGACTATCCGCGCATGCTCACGACCTTCGACCAGCGCGCGCGGCGCGAGGGCATCGTGCTCAAGACAGTGGTGCTGCCCACGCCCTGCGAGGACGAGGCCGAGGTCGTGGCGCGCTACGAGGCAGCCATCGGCCCGCGCACGCGGCTGCTGCTCGTGAGCCACATGGTCAACATCACGGGGCAGATCCTGCCGGTGAAGGCGGTGGTCGCGATGGCGCGCCGGCACGGGGTGCCGGTGATCGTGGACGGGGCGCACGCGCTGGCGCACTTCGACTTCACGATCGGCGAACTCGAGTGCGACTACTATGCCGCCAGCCTTCACAAGTGGCTCTTCGCGCCCCTCGGGACAGGCATGCTCTACGTGCGCAAGGAGCGCATCGGCGAGCTCTGGCCGCTCATGGCCGCGGCCGAGAGCCAGCGCGAGGACATCCGCAAGTTCGAGGAGATCGGCACGTACCCGGTGGCGCAAGGGCTCGCCATCGCCGAGGCAGTAGCCTTCCACCAGGGGCTCGGGGCCGCGCGCAAGGCGGCCCGCCTCGTGTGGCTGCGCGACCGCTGGGCGATGGCGCTGCTCGGGAACGAACGCGTGCGGCTGCACACGAGCCTGAAGCCCGGCTTCGCGTGCGGCATCGCCACGATGCAGGTCGACGGCATCGACAGCCGTGCGCTCGCGCGGCACCTGTTCGAGGCCCATCGCATCCTGGTACAGCGCATCGAGCATGACGAGGTATCGGGGATCCGCGTCTCGCCGAGCGTGTACACGACGCCGGCTGAGATCGATCGCTTCGTCGAGGTGATGCAGGGCGTGCTCCGCGATGGATTGCCGGGCTGAAAGGCGGATCGGTGAGGGGCGCGGAGCCCGCGAGTTTTTCTTGTTGGCCCTCTTGACGATTCCTCCGAGCCCGCGCAATCCTGCCCTGCGGCTGGCGACACGATCGCCGCGCGGGTCCCGGGATGGATCCGCACTCGAAGCGCGGCAAGCCGGCCGGAGCCGTCGGGAAGTCCGCCGTGGAGTGCGCGCCATGAGCCGTGCTGGGAAGATGCAGGGGGGGAAGTCGGTTGCGGGGGTCCTGGTGCTGGTCGTGCTGGCTGGGCTCTCGGCCCTGGCGAGCTTCTCGCCGCCGCCTTCGGCGACGCGCAAGGCGGCCTTCAGCCGCGAGGCCAGCCAAGAGACGCTGCAGAACCCGCAGTTCAGCTCGGGGCTGGCGAACCGCTTCCTCTACGCCCTCGGCCCGAACGACCTGCTCGCCGCCGGGGGGGGGGGGGGGCACGTCTTTCGCTGACCCCGCTCGCCACGGCTACGGCGCCAGGAGCGCCCTGCCGCCGCTCTGGCTGACGCACGGCGGCCGCGTGGAGTGGTCGGAGCGCGACCTCAGCTTGCGCGGCGTCGGCCTGCCGCTGTCCTTCGAGCGCATCTTCCGTGGCTCGGTGACCAGCTACGCAGGCCCTCTCGGCAGCAGCTGGGAGTTCTCCTGGAACAAGCGCCTCTTCGAGGAGACCAGCGGGGACGTCTCGTTCTACGACATGGGCCGCATCGACCTCTACACCGAGGACAGCGGCGACTACACCTCGCCGGCCGGGCGCTACGACCTCCTGGAGAAGGACACGGGGCCCTCCCCCGACATCTTCACGCGCACCGACAAGTTCGGCACGGTCGAGACCTACGAGGACGAGGGTGACGACTGGTTCCGCCTGAAGACGATCGTCGATACGAACGGCAACACGCTCACCTTCGGCTACGACGCCTACAGCCGGCTGACCACGGTGACGGACACGCTGTCCCAGGTGACGACCATCGCCTACGACGGCAACGACCGCATCGCGACCATCACCGACCACGACTCGCGCGTGTGGACGTACGGCTACACCTCCGGGCGGCTCACGAGCGTGAGCAATCCCCTCAGCCAGGTGACGACCTACGGCTACGACGGCTCGGGGCGCCTCGCCGCCGTGCACCTGCCCGAGGATGGTGTCAGCGTCAACAGCTACGCCTTCACCTACGAGACGAACGGCGATACCGCAACGGCGACGGCGAACGGCGGCACCTGGAGCTTCGACTACGACACCACGAACCACGTCACGACGGTCACGGATCCCGAGGCCAACGTCACCGAGTACCACTACGACAACGACGACCTCATCACGCTGCGCGTGGTGACCGTCGGCGCGGTCGAGTACCGCCTCGGGCTGACGTACGACGCGGACGCTGAGGTGACGCTCGTCGAGTTCCCGCGCGACAACCGCCTCGCCTACACCTACGACTCGGTGGGCAACATCACCTCGGTGCAGTTCCAGGAGGACGAGGAGGACACAACCGACCCCGTCGAGTGGGAGTACACCTACACGTCTCTCAGCCGTCTCGCGACGCTCACCGACCCGAACGACCGCACCTGGACCTACACCTACGACGGGGACGGCAACCTGACGGAGCTAGAGGCCCCGGCCGTGACGCTGCCCTCCGGGATCGCGACCACGGACAAGAACGGCAACAGCGTCTACGACGGCACGATCTCGACGACCTACACCTACGGGGCGACGGGACTCGTCGAGACGATCACGGATGCCTTCGGCACGGTGACGACCTACGACTACGTGCAGGTGAACAGCAAGGACGCCTACGTCTCTTCGATCACGGCGGACACGGGCGGCCTCGACCTGGTGACGGCCTACGAGTACGACGCCGTCGGCAACATGACCTCCGTGACCGACCCCGAGACCCACGAGACGACGCACACCTACGACGACATGGACCGGCGCACGTCGACGACCGAGCCGCTCTCGGTGGTGATCGAGAACACCTACGACGACAACGGGCGGCTGGTGCAGACCCGGCGCACGAACGACACCGACGTCGGTGATGCGTGGTTCAACCAGTACTACGATTACGACGCGGACAACCACCTCTGGAAGACGCGCGCCGACGACGGCTCGGGCTCGACGATCGACACCGTCTTCGAGTACGACGGCAACGGCCAGCGCACGAAGACGACAACCCCTGCAGGCCGCGTGACGAACCACGCCTACGATGTGCGCGGGCTCCATGCGTCCACGACCCGCGAGGCAGCCTCCGGGAATGCCACCTCGGAGGTGGTCTACGACGGCAACGGCAACGTCATCGAGCGCAAGGACCCGCTCGACCACAGCACCACCTACGAGTACGACCTGCTCGACCGGCTGGTGAAGGTGACCGGTGCCGAAGGCGCCTACCGCACGATGGAGTACGACGCGGCCGGAAACCTCACGAAGACGAGCTGGTTCAACGTGGCGAATACCAAGCTGGCCGAGACCACCCAGGCCTACGACCAGGCGAACCGTCTGTACCTGACCGAGCGCATGGCGAAGAAGGCCGACCTGTCCACGAACCTCGGCGATGGCGTGCAGAGCAAGACCGTGTGGCGGGACGAGCGCGGAGCCGTCATCGAGTCCTCTGGAGACATCTGCGGCTGCGCCAGCACGACCTACGAGTACGACGCGCTGGGACGCAAGGTGGCGACCTACGACGCACTGCCCGGCAGCCAGCAGAACTCGACCGAGTACGAGTACGACGGCAGCGGCAACGTGGTCACGGTGACACGGCACGATGCCACTCAAGACAGCGGGCTCGAGGCCAGCAAAGACATCGTCACCCACTTCACGTACGACGCTCGCGATCGTCGCACCGAGACCGAACTGGTCATCGACGTCTCGACGTCCAGCGTCACGACCTACGCCTACGGCGACCGGGACCAGCTCACGCAGGTCACCGATCCCGTCGGCCGCGTGACCAAGCACGAGTACAACGAGCAGCTCTGGACGACCCGCGACATCCAGGAGACGGCCGGCGACGACGTGATCACCGAGTACGAGTACGACGACGACGGCAAGATGCTCGTCTACCGCGCGAAGAACTCGATCACGGGCGACCAGGAGACCGAGTACGCCTACGACGGCATGGGGCGGCTGCTGACGACGACCTGGCCGGATGCCGAGACGACGACGCACACGTACGACGTGGCCAGCCACCGCGCCACGAGCACCGACCCCAACGGCACGGTGACGACCTTCACCTATGACGACGACGGCCGTCTCGTGCTGCAGGAGATGGCGCTCGGGACCAACGTCATCGGCATCGACGAGATCCAGTACACCTACGACGGCATGGGCCGGCGGCTCAGTGCCGACGCCCTCGAGGACACGACCTTCAGCTCGTCGATCGATTGGACCTACAACACGCTCGGGGAGATCGAGACAGAGAAGCAGGTCATCGACGGCTACAACAGCGGCAACGGCCGGACGATCACCTACGCCTACAACGTGAAGGGCCAGAAGACGTCGACGACCTACCCCGTGTCCGGGGACGTGGTCACCTTCGACCGGGACGAGCTGGACCGGGTGGACTCGATCTCACGCAACAGCACCGAGGTCGTGGACTACACCTTCAGCGGCCAGCGCGTGCTCAGGAAGGCCTATCCCGGGTCGCACGCCAACTACTCTTACGACGGCGCCGGCCGGCTGCTGACGATCCACCACAAGGATGCCGGGAGCGGGAACACCCTGGCGAAGTTCGACTACGGCTACGACCTGTCGAACCAGGCGCTCTGGATGGACAAGCAGTTCTACGACGACGGCAGCAACACCCGCATCCTGGACGACACCACGGACAAGGGCGACCAGTACGGCTACGACGGCGCCGGGCGGCTGGTCGAGGTGCTGCGTGGGGTGGCCACGGCCGACATCACGAACAGCCTGGCCACGAACCTCGCCGGCAACGACTACGACGACCACGTCGAGTACAGCTACGACCAGACCGGCAACCGGCTGGAGCGGACGATCGACGGCACGAGCGACGTGGCCTACGAGTACAACGTCGTGAACGAGATGGTCGAGGAGGGCGGGAACAGCCTGTCCTACGACGATAACGGCAACTTCACGGGCACGAGCCACTCCCACAAGTACGACTTCCGGAACCAGCTCGCGTCCTACACTGAGGGCACGGTGGTCACCACCTGGCACCGCGATGCGCTGGGGCGGATCATCCAGCGGGACATGAGCGACCGCCCCGCCAAGCCGCGGAACTACTACGACGGCCAGCACCGCGTCGAGGCTGCGTCCTGGAGCGGCACGGCCGAGAGCCTGCGGAAGACGTTCGTGTACGGCGAGAGCCCCGACGAGTTGCTGGAATACGTGGACGTCGCCGCCAATCCGGACAAGCTGTACTTTGCCCACGCCGATCGGCTGGGGAGTGTCATGGTGTTGGCCGAGCCCGACGGGGACATCGCCGAGAGCTACCGGTACAGGGAGTTCGGCGAGCCGTCGGTGGTCGACGACGCGTTCGACAAGGTGTCGCCGATCGAGTCGCCCGTTGGGAACCCGGTCTGGTACACGGGACGGCTGTACGCGGCCGAAGTGTCGGCGGAAGGTGATCCCTGGTACGACTACAGAGCGAGGCACTATCGCGCTGATGCGGGCAGGTTCGTACAGCGGGATTCAATGCGGCATGAGGAGTGGTATGTATATGTATCAAACAGTGCAGTCTCTCGCACTGACCCGTCGGGCAACCAATCGCTCTCGACGATTCCAGTACCACCGACGCCCCCAGGTATCGTAGTCTCGCAGACCGGCGGTACGGGAAGTTCTGTCGGCTCCGGATCTGGATTGGGTGGCACCGATGGCTGGGAGAATATGGAAGTTTATGTTTCAGGATGCGGAGCAGCTAATGACGCTATTGACTCGTTCGTTACGTCAATATCGAATCCAGGAGGATGCTTGGTCGTTCATTGTGGCTGTACCGGCATGAATCAGGGCTGGGGTGGTCAAGCATTCGCGCCAAGAGAGTACCCTGGACTCGATTTCGAGACAAAGGTAAACGGTGAGCAGTGCGGCGTTGTCTGTATTAATTCTATGATTGATATGTCAGCCGATCCATGTGAGCAAAACATAACCTTGGGGATGCCCCGAGATGGGCAACCTCAAGGCTTGTGGTGGTTAATTGCTCATGAGGTTGGGCATGGAGAGTGTGGTTGGACCAATAACCAGAACTACATCGGGGCAAGTCCTCCAGGGATCGTTGGCCCCCCACTGCCATTCAACACTATAGAGGACTGTGCGACGAACTATGCGAATGCAGTTCTCGAGGGATCGGGCAGTCCGTGTCCTGGATATGAAAGCGGTCAGTATCCGACGCCAAGCGTTGGGAAGTCAAAATAAGGAAGGCGAGCCGCTGCATCCGTGTTCTAGTTCACGACAGTCATTTCTACTGCAATTATGTACTATTGTATCCACTTGGTCCGAACGCGAGCGAGATCGTGTTAATGCGAGTGCAATTCCATTCTCTTGTTGGTGATACGACGTTCAGCCAGTGTCGTATTACAAAGATTTTGACGGTGGTTGCCTTTCGGGCAATGTTGATAGTGGCCCTCTTGAGTTGCGTTATCGGTTGTACTGGTAATAGGAATCATGCTGGTCATCGTCTCGACTGTAACGAGATTTCGAGCCTGCAGAG
>Ga0315912_10000786_pt1 | contig 47567 bp, 49 predicted proteins | sample VfabasoilMG_FD_204469 | JGI IMG/M metagenome (GOLD analysis project Ga0315912, IMG submission 204469) | Garden soil microbial communities collected in Santa Monica, California, United States - V. faba soil | ecosystem: Environmental > Terrestrial > Soil > Garden | place: USA: California... | reverse complement strand
TTGCACGCGAGCTCCGCGGCGGCCAGTACGTGCTGCAAACGCTCGCCGGCCGGCCCGACCGCACAGCCGATGCTGACCGACACGTTCAGCGCATCGCTGCCGTTCAAGTAGCCGAGCTGGCTCACGGCCGTGAGCACCTTGTCGGCAATCCCTCTCGCGTCCGCAGCCGTGCCGCGCGGCAACGCGACGGCGAATCGGTCGCCGGCGAGCCGGCAGACCAGATCCGCTCCGGCGGCCGCCTGGACGAGCATGCCGACGCGCTGGATGACCTCGTCGCCGGCGCTGAGACCGAACGCTTCGTTGATCGTCTCGAGCGCGTCGATGTCGGCATAGAGCACGGCGACCGCGGCAGCGTCGAGCGCCTTCTGCGCTCTGCGCTCGAAGATCGCGCGGTTCGGCAGCGCCGTCAGCGCGTCGTACTCGCTCTCGAGAATCGCGACGATTTTGCGGCCGACGAACTCGAGTATCCGCACGTCGCGCGTCTCGAAGTCTTCCGCGCCACCCGCGCGGAACAATGCGATGAGGCCGAGCACGCCTCCATTCGCGTCCTGCAGCGGGCACGACAAGATCTTGAACGCGCCGGCTCCGGGCCGGTTCACGACCATCGGCCGATTGTTGAGCCTTGCCCACGCGAGCAGGTGCTTCTGCGTGCGATCGAGGAGCTGAGCCTCCGGGGACGACGTGTCGGCGATCCACGAAAGCTCGAGGTTCTTGTCTGGCGCGAGCAGCGCGCCGGTCGTGCACTTGAGCTCTTTCGCACAGTGATTCAGGAGTTGCTGCAGCGCGTTCGTCTCGCCTGCTTCGCTCTCGCCGGCGCCGAGCAGCAGCTCGAGACCGGCGCTTCGGTCGGCGCTGCGCGTGGTGCGCTCGAGATCGAGCTTGCTCTCGAGGCAGTCGAGCACGGGACGCAACATGCTGACGACCATCGACGGGGTGCTGCGCGAGCTGCCGCCGCCGAGCTCGATGACGAGCGAGCCCAAGGCCTGCGCGCCGGCGCCGCGCAACGACGCCACGAAAATCGGGGCGCCGGTGCTCGTCGTTTCGACGCTGCCGCGGCTGGCCGCCGTATCGGCTGCGCGCGGCTGCGCCACGATTGCGCGCAGATCCGGGCGCTCGTAGCCGTCGGAGCACCACACGAGCTCGGCCTGCGCGTCGTAGACGGCGACGCTGCGCGCGCTCGGCAGCAACATCTTGATCAGCTGCGCGAACGGCTCGTAACCGCTCGCTGCCGTGCCGTCCGAGGGAGAGCTGGTCCGCACGCAATATGTCCAATGATCCGCTTTGGATCGTTGGGAGCAGCATGCGCGAGCGCGCGTGCGAATTCCTTGATGGCAGTCGCAAGTACTGCCGTTTTGGGAATTTTTTAGCCTACCGTCCGGTCAGGTATCGCGGCGGTTTGCGCGACGATGGTGCAACGACCTTGAGCGGCTCCGCGCGCTCGAGCCCGTTCATGAGCTCGACGTAGAGCTTTACTACGGTCGCCGCGTGCTGGACCGCTTCGTGCGGAGACATCTTCTGCACGTTCGCGCGTGCGCGCGACTCGTGGCCGACGGGCGCCACGCGCGTGAGGGCCGCTTGCAACTCGCCGAACTCGCGCCGCAGGCCGGGGGGAAGGTTCGCATCGGTGACGTCGGCGAGGTGCTGCTCGTAGGCGTTCACGAGGCGCTGCTTGACAGGCCCGTCGCCGATCAAAACCTCGACGGCCGCAGAGAAGCGCTGTGCGAAGGGGGACGTCATGAGCCTTATCTACTTCTTGGTTGGCCCCTAGCGGCTATTCCGCCGTATTTGACATATACCAGACTTGAGCTGTGCCTCGCAAGCACTTGATCTCATGCGAGGTGTCCGCGCTCGTTCCGGGACCTTCTCGCGGCTTTAAGGCTTCTTCAAGCTGAACTTCTTGATTCGATCGGTCAACGTGGTCGGCTTGACGCCGAGGAGCTTGGCTGCGCCGTTCGGGCCCGAGACCCGCCACTGCGCCATCTCGAGCGCGCGCAGCGTGTTCTTGCGCTCGAACTCGCGCACCTCGGCCTCCGTCAGCAATTGCTCGTCCAAATCCTTCGCTTCGGGTTCCTGCGTAGCCGGCGCGTTCAAGATGTCGCTCATCGCGAGGTCGAGCCGCAGCACGGTGCCGCGCGACAAGATCACGGCGCGCTCGATGACGTTCTTCAGCTCGCGGATGTTGCCGGGCCAGTCGTAGCGCCTGAGCAGCGCGGCTTGCTGCTTCGACAGCGTCAGCGGCCGATGGCCGAACTCCTGGCACGTTCGCTCGAGGAAGTGGCTCGCGATCTGAATCACGTCGTCACCGCGCTCGCGCAGCGGCGGCACTTCGATCGGGAACACACTCAAACGATAGAACAAGTCTTCGCGAAATCGGCCCTCGGCCACTGCCCCCTCGAGATCGCGATTCGTCGCCGCGATCACGCGCACGTCGACGCTGTGCGTGCGATCGTCGCCGACTCGCTCGTATTCGCTCTCCTGCAAGACGCGCAACAGCTTGCTCTGCAGATCGAGCGGAATCTCGCCGACCTCGTCGAGGAAGATCGTGCCGCCGTCGGCGAGCTGGAAACGACCGACGCGATCGCGGACCGCGCCCGTGAACGCGCCTTTCACGTGGCCGAAGAACTCGCTCTCGAAGAGCTCGTGCGGAATGGACGCGCAGTTGACCTTCACGAGCGGCCCGTCCTTACGCGGGCTGCGCGCGTGGATCACGTGGGCGACGAGCTCCTTGCCGACGCCCGACTCCCCTTCGATCAGCACGCTGGCCGACGTCTGCGCCACGGCTTCGAGCCGCGTCAGCATCTGCTTCAGCGCCGGGCTCTCGCCGATGATGCGCCCGTAGTTCATTGAGACCTGCACTTCCTCGCGCAGATAGTCGCGCTCGCGCTCGAGCTCGCCGCGCAGACGCGCGTTCTCCTCGAACGCGGCGCGCAGCTGCCGCTCGGCTCTGTTGCGCGCAGTGACGTCCTTCGACGCGACGAGCAACGCGACGACGGCGCCGCTCGGATCACGATCGCCGGTCGCGGAGACCTCGACCTCGACTATCTCGCCCGTTTTCGAGACGTACGTGCGCGGCTCGTCCTCGAGCTCGCCCGACGCGATGACGTCTTCCAACCGGCCGCCGCCGAGCGTGGCTTGCAGCTCCTTGCCCATGAACTCCGTGATCACGCGGCCGAGCACTTCCTCGCGGCGATAGCCGAGACTCTCGAGCCATCGGTCGCTCACGTTCGTGATGCGACCGTGGCTGTCGACGGTGTGCAACATCGCCGGCGTCGAGCGATACAGCTCACGGTAGTGCTGCTCGAGGCGCGCCTGCTCGCCGACTTCCGTATAGACGACGTTCGTGCGCAGATAGTCGCCGGCCTCGCTGCGCTCCACGATCGCGTTCGCGAGGCAATCGACGCGCTCGTTGTTGCGCGTCACGAGGTCGATCGGCACTCCGGCGAGATTACCTGTGCGGCGCAGGACCGGCAGGTACTCCTCGACGATTCGCTTCGACCCTTCGGGGCTCGCGAGGTCTTGCGGCCGCATGTTCGTGATCTCTTCGCGGCCGTAACCGAAGCGCCGCAACCAGGCGTCGCTGGCGTCGACGAAGAAGCCGTCCTCGTTCAACGACACGAGCAGGGCCGGGCTGCGGCGGAAAAGCCATTGATACTGCTCGGCTTGCGACATGCCGAAACCTTACGGTTTTTCGGCAATCAAGGCAACGAGATTCCGTAATTGACGGAAAACCGTCAACGCGAAGCTATGTTAAGCGCTTGAATTTGCGCGATATTCGCGTTGGCACGCGCTGTGCAATAAGCAACGCGTGATCTCAAGGTAGAGATCGTAGAAACACCGAAGAATCGGTAAAGGACTCGAGAGTATGGTTACACGCAAACTACTGGCGGCCACGACCGTCGGGCTGTCCGTGGGCCTGCTCGCACAGCATGCGACAGGCGCCGAGCCCCTGATGGTGCAGAAAGCACCGGTAGCCACGGAGTTCGTCGTCGATACGCAGCTGTTTCGTAACGACATCGACAGCTACGTGCGCGAGCTCAATCGGCAGATGCGCGCAACGTTGAATGAGGAGCTCCGTCGCGAGCTGGCACCGAAAGTCGTGCTGGCCATGAACGAGCTTCGCACTAGGACTTAACGGAGAGCGAACAAACGGTCCACCACTCTCCCCCCGTGGTGGCCCGTTGGCCGAGTCGGACGGCCGTTTTGAGGGGGCCGGGTTTCCGGCAGCGAACAAGGACGTACTTCGCAATGAAGAACACGGATGTTCCGCAGCCCGGCTCCATTTTTTCGCCCGCCAGGATGGCGGGCGTGCAGCAAATGCAGGAGCAATTTGCGGCCCCGCCGCCTAGGCGACCGCTAACTCACTGCTGCGTTGGTTTGTTGAGCTTCAGATTGCGCTCGAGAAACGCGAGCGTGGTCACCCACGCCTCGTTAGCGGCTTTCTCGTTGTAGGTTCCACCGCTCGGGTTCGCAAACGCGTGGCCGACGCCCGGGACGATGAGCACTTCGACGTTCTTGCCGAGATCCATCAACGTGCCGCGAAACCCTTGAACGTCGCGCACGGGAATGCTCTCGTCGTCGGCGCCGAAGAATCCGAGCATGGGCACCTGTAGCGCCGAAAGACGCTGACGGTCCGTGACGATCTGCCCGTAATACATGACCATCGCATCGAGCTGATCCGGATAGAGCAGCGCCGTCTGCAGCGACCAACCGCCCCCGAGGCACCAGCCGATGCTCGCGATGCGCGGCGCTAGCGCGTACTTCTCGAGGTAATCGTAGGCCTGGGTCAGGTTGTGCCGAGCCGCGTCGGGCTCTTCCAGCAGCGCGGCCATCAGCGCTTGGGCAGCCTCCGGCGTTTGCGCCGTGGCGCCGCCGTACAAGTCGACCGCCAGCGCGACGTAGCCCTCGCCGGCTAGCCGCCGAGTCATCGCTTTGACGTTGTCGTTGAGGCCCCACCACTCGTGAATGACGATGATTCCGGGCAGAGGCTCGGCGGCGTCCTGCGGCATCGCGAGATAGCCGACGAGATTGCTGCGTGCCGCCTCGCCGTAGGCGAGTTCCTGCTCGAGGACCGGCACGCGCGGCGGCGCCTCGGCCGCCGGAGTCGGCGCCGGCGCATCGTGTTGATGCTCGGCCGCCGTTGCCGCGACAGCCGCCGCTGCCGATGCCGCCTCGGGGGCGGCAGGCTCGTCGGAGCTACCGCAACCCTGCAGCCCAACGGCCGCCGCGACCCAAAGAAGCGCACTCTTCATGTTCATGCAAAAACTGAAACACATCGGCGATTTGCCGGCAAGGCAACCGGTCGCTAACGCGCTTCAAACGCGAGCGCGCGCGCAGCCCTGACGCCGGTAGTGGGCAACCCGTCACGGAAAACCGGAACCCCGTTCAACACCGTCAGCGCAACCGCGCCGCGCAGCTCCGAGCCTTCGAACGGCGACCAACCGCACTTGTAACGCACCTGCGCCGCGTCCACGCGCGTCTTCGCCGCGAGGTCGACCGCCACGAGGTCGGCGAAGTACCCCTCGCGGATGAAGCCGCGCTCGGCGATGCCGAACAAGATGGCCGGGTTGTGCGCTGCCTTCTCGACGATCTTCGGCAGAGTGAACAGCCCCTGCGCGTGCTGATCGAGCAGCATCAGCAGCGAGTGCTGCACGAGCGGTAGGCCCGACGGCGCTTCGAAGTAGCCGCGCGATTTCTCGGCCAACGTGTGCGGCGCGTGGTCCGTCGCGATGACGTCGATGCGATCGTCGACGACGGCCGCGCGCAATGCGTCGCGGTCGGCGGCCGTCTTGATGGCCGGATTGCATTTGATCTTCGTGCCGAGCGTCGCGTAGCTCGATTGCTCGAACCACAAGTGATGCGTGCAGACCTCGGCTGTGATGCGCTTGCCCGCGATCGGGCCGCGCTCGAACAGCGAGAGCTCGCGCGCCGTCGTCAAATGCAGGATGTGCAGACGCGAGCCGTGCTTCTTCGCGAGCCCCACGGCCATCGACGACGAGCGATAGCAGGCTTCCTCCGAGCGGATCAGAGGATGCGCCTCTATGGGCACGTTGTCGCCGTAGCGCTCGCGGTAGCGCTTCTCGTTCTCGAAGATCAGCGGCGAATACTCGCAGTGCGTCGCAATCGGCACGCGCGCGCTCGCGAAGATGCCGTCGAGCGTGGCCGGATCGTCGACGAGCATGTTGCCCGTCGAAGCGCCCATGAAGACTTTGACCCCGCACGCGTCCCCGGGGCCCACGCGCTTGATCTCCTCGAGATTCGTGTTCGTGGCGCCGAGGTAGAAGCCGTAGTTGACGTGGCACGTCGCCGCCGCGATGCGCCGCTTTTCGGCGAGCGCGGCGCGATCCGTCGTCGGCGGCTGAGTGTTCGGCATGTCGAGGAAGCTCGTGACGCCGCCGCAGAGCGCGGCCAACGATTCCGTCGCGAGCGTCGCTTTGTGCGTCAGGCCCGGCTCGCGGCAATGCACCTGATCGTCGATGAGCCCCGGCAAGAGATGCTTGCCCTTCAAGTCGATCGTCGTCGTGCCGGCCGGCACGGGACCCGCGCCGATGCGCTCGATGCGCTCGTCGCGAATCAGCACGTCGGCCGCGGCGATGCGGCCTTCGTTGACGAGCTGCGCGTTGACCAGTAGTAGTGAGCTCACGTGTTAAGCCTTGCCTGCAAATCGATCCGTGGCAGCGACGAGCTCGGCCGTGTTGCCGGGCTCGTATGCCGAATGACCGGCCTCCAGCACGATTCGAAAATCCGCTTCGGGCCACGCCCTAGAAAGCTCGAAGGCCGTGTCGATCGGGCACACGACGTCGTAACGACCGTGCACGATGACGCCCGGGATCCCGCGAATGCGCTCGACGCCGTCGAGCAGCTGGCTCTCGTGCGTGAAGAAGCCGCGATTTACGAAATAATGCGCCTCGATGCGCGCGAGCGCGAGCGCGAACTCCGGACTGCCGAATTGGTCTTCGCGCTTCGGGTTCGGCTTCAGCGAGCTCGTCGCCCCCTCCCAGATCGACCACGCGCGCGCGGCTTCGAGGCGCACGGCCGCATCGCTCGACAACAGGCGGCGATGGAAAGCGCCGAGCAGATCGTGGCGCTCACCGGGCGGAATCGGCGCGAGGAATTTTTGCCAATGCTCGGGAAACAACAGGCTCGCACCCTGCTGGTAGAACCAATCGAGCTCGAGCTTGCGCAGCAGGAAGATGCCGCGCAACACGAGCTCGCTGACCGAGCGAGGATGCGTCTCGGCATACGCCAGCGCGAGCGTGCTGCCCCACGAGCCGCCGAACACCAGCCAGCGGTCGATGCCGAGATGGCCGCGCAGCCGTTCCATGTCGGCGACGAGATGCCAGGTCGTGTTGGCTTCGAGCGAGGCATGCGGGCGGCTCCTTCCCGAGCCGCGTTGGTCGAAGACGACGATGCGATAGCGCGTAGGATCGAAGAAGCGCCGCGCGTTGACGTCGCCGCCGCCGCCGGGACCGCCGTGCACGAACAACGCGGGCTTGCCTCTCGGGTTGCCCGACTGCTCGTAGTACACCTCATGGCCGTCGCCGACGGCGAGAAATCCCGTGTCGTACGGCTCGATCGGCGGATACTGCGTTCCGTTACTCATCTCTACTCGCTTTTCGACAATCTATAAGGTGTGCCGATCGAGCGCGAGACCCATGAATGTTCTGTAACTTGAAAGGCCTTTGGTGGCTATGGAGAATGTTGCGCCGCTCGGCGGCGAACGTTCGTCGTCACGATTCAACCGTCTAATCTTCAATGATCGAAGTCCAAGGCCTCACGAAAGAATACGGTAGGTTTCGCGCCGTAGACGATCTCTCCTTCCGGGTCGCTCCGGGCGAAGTGCTCGGCTTCTTGGGCCCGAACGGCGCGGGCAAGACCACGACGATGCGAATCGTCGCGGGGTTCCTATCGGCTACCGCGGGCCGCGTGACCGTCTGCGGCGCCGACATCGAGACGCAAGCCGTCGAGGCGAAGCGCCGCATCGGCTACTTGCCCGAGGGCGCGCCGAGCTACCCCGAGATGACACCGCGCTCGTTCCTCGAGTTCATCGCGGAAGCACGCGGCGTCGCTCCGGCAGTGCGAAGGCAGCGCCTCGACGAGGTTTTCCAGCTTCTGCATCTCGACCGCGTGCTCGACCAGACCATCGACACGCTCTCGAAAGGCTATCGGCGCCGCGTCGGTCTCGCGCAGGCCATCCTGCACGACCCCGAGGTGCTGATCCTGGACGAGCCGACGGACGGCCTCGATCCGAACCAGAAACACGAAGTCCGAGAGCTGATCGGCCGCATGGCGAAGTCGAAGATCATCGTGATCTCGACGCACCTGCTCGAGGAGGTCGAGGCGGTCTGCAACCGCGCGATCATCATCGCGCGCGGCAAGATCCTCGCCGACGACACTCCGCGCGGCCTCGAAGCGCGCTCGCGGTTCTACAACGCCGTGAGCGTGAAGCTCGCGGACGCAAGCTTGATTCCCGCGGCGCGCAACGCGATCAAGCACCTGCCCGAAGTCGCGAGCACGGAGCTCGACGAGAAGAACGGCCGCATCACGGCGTTCCCGGCGCCGGGCAAGCTGCCGCTGGCGCCGATCAACGCGCTCGCCGAGAAGCAGCGCTGGCCGCTGACTGAGCTGCACCTCGAGTCGGGGCGCCTCGACGAGGTGTTCCGCTCGATCACGGGAGGGGCCACGGCGTGAGCGGTGTTCTGGCCGTATTCAAGCGCGAGCTCGCGAGCTACTTCGCGACGCCGATCGCGTACGTGTTCATCGTGATCTTCCTGATCGTTTCGGGCTGGTTCACGTTCTTCTACGGCGGCTTCTACGAGACGGGCCAGGCGGACTTGGGCGCGTTCTTCTACTGGCACCCGTGGCTGTACCTGCTGCTCGTGCCGGCGCTCTCGATGCGGCTCTGGGCCGAAGAGCGAAAGTCCGGCAGCATCGAGCTGCTCATGACGCTGCCGCTCGAGACGTGGCAAGTCGTGACGGGCAAGTACCTCGCCGCGTGGGCGTTCACGGCGATCTCGGTCGCGCTGACGTTTCCGATCTGGATCACCGTCAACTATCTCGGCGAGCCGGACAACGGCGTGATCGTCGCCGCGTATCTCGGCAGTATCCTCATGGCAGGCGGATTCCTCTCGGTCGGCGCCTGCTTGTCGGCGGCGACGAAGAATCAGGTCATCGCGTTCATCTTGTCGGTCGTGACGTGCTTCGCGCTGCTCGCGCCGGGCTTGGGCGTCGTGCAGCAGCTCTTGTCGGGGGTCGCGCCGCAATGGCTCGTCGACGGGCTCACGAGCTTGGGCCCCCAAGCTCATTTCGACTACATCATGAAAGGCGTCATCGATCTGCGCGATCTCGTCTACTTCGCGCTCTTGATCGGCCTGGCGCTGTTCGCGAACACCGTCGTGCTCGAGCTCAAGAAGGCGGACTGAAGCATGAGCGCTGCGACCAAGAACAAGCTTGGGATAGTGACGCTCGCGCTGATCGTCGTCGCGTTCGTCGTGGCCGTCGTTGCGGCGAATGCGTGGCTGCGCGGCGTGCGCTTCGATCTCACGCAGAACAACCTCTACACGCTCGGCGAGGGCACGCACGCCGTCCTCAGCGAGATCGACGAGCCGATCAACCTCTACTTCTTCTTCTCGAACGAGTCGACCGAAACCTTGCCGACGCTGCGCACGTATGCCACGCGCGTGCGCGAGCTGCTCGAGGAGCTCGTCGCGAATGCGCCGGAAGGCAAGCTCGTGCTGAACGTCGTCGACCCGGTGCCGTTCTCCGAGGAAGAAGACCGCGCGGAACAGCTCGGCATTCAGTCGGCGGGTGTCGGCCCCGGCGGCGAGGCCGTGTACTTCGGGCTCGCCGGCACGAACAGCGTCGGCTCGATGGACCGCATTCCGATCTTCGATCCGCGCAAAGAGGGGTTCCTCGAGTACGACGTCGCGCGGCTCATCTATAACCTCGCGAATACCGACAAAGCCGTCGTCGGCTTGCTCACGAGCGCGCCGATCGCCGGCGGCTTCGACCCGGCCACGCAGCAGCCGTCGCAGCCGTGGGTCGTCGTCGAGCAAGCCAAGCAGCTGCTCGAGGTGCGGACTCTGCCCGCGAGCGTCCTGTCGATCGACAGCGACGTCGACGTGCTGTGGATCGTGCATCCGACGATGCTCGACGACAGCACGCTCTACGCGATCGACCAGTTCGTGATGCGCGGCGGCCGCGCGCTCGTCTTCGTCGACCCGCAGGCCGAGATCCTGGCCGGCGCCGATCCCACGGGGCTCGGCATCGGGCAAGGCGCTTCGAGCTCGACGCTCGGACGGCTGTTCGAGGCGTGGGGCGTCGACTTCAACCCCACGAGCGTCGTCGCCGACAACCGCTACGCGCTCAGCATCGGCGGACGCTTCCAACCGATTCGCCACATCGGCTTGCTCGGCCTCGACGCCGAGAGCTTGAGCCAGGACGATCCGATCACATCGGGATTGAGCTCCGTGAACCTCGGCGTCGCGGGCCACTTCGAGCTCGCCGAAGGCGCGACCGCGAAACTGACGCCGTTGATGTCCTCGAGCGTCGAGTCCGAAATCATGCCGGTCGACCGGTTTCAGTTTCTGCCGGACCCCGAGGAGCTCCTGAACGGATTCACGCCGGGCGGCAAGCAGTACGTGCTCGCCGCGCGGCTCGAAGGGCCGCTGAAATCGGCGTTCCCCGACGGCGCTCCGTCGGGACCCGACCGCGCCGCGGCCGTCGACACCGCGCTCTCGAGCGCGCATTTGGCCTCGACCGACAATGCGAATCTCGTGCTCGTCGGCGACGTCGACGTGTTGAGCGACCGGCTCTGGGTGCAGGCGCAGAACTTCTTGGGACAGCGCCTCATGACGGCATTCGCGAGCAACGGCGACTTCGTCATCAACGCGCTCGACAATCTCTCCGGCAGCGCGGCGCTGATTGGGCTTCGCAGCCGCGCGACGTTCACGCGGCCGTTCACGACCGTCGAAGAGCTGCGCCGCAAAGCCGACCTCGAGTTCCGCGCGACCGAAGACCGGCTCGAGGCGGAGCTCACGCAAACCGAGCAGCGCCTTGGCGAGCTGCAAGCCGCGCGCAACGACGGCAACTCGCTGCTCATGAGCCCCGAGCAGCAAGCCGAGATCCAGCGCTTCCTCGACGAGCAAGTCCGGATCCGCCAAGAGCTGCGCAGCGTGCGCCGCAACCTCGACGCCGACATCGACAGGCTCGGCACGTGGCTCAAGACCATCAATATCGCGCTCGTGCCGCTGCTGCTCACGATCTTCGCGCTCGGCGTCGTCATCGTGCGCCGGCGCAAGAAGGCCTCCCAATGAGCCGCCGAACGGTCGCCGTGCTTGCCGCGGCGCTCGTCGTGCTGCTCGCGCTCGTGATCCTCGGGCAGCGTGGCGGCACCGGGCCGGCCACGGCCGGCACGGCGTTGGTGCCGGATCTCGAAACGGCGCTCGCCGATGTCGAGCGCGTGACGATTGCCAAAGCGAACGGCGAGACCGTCGCAACGCTGGAGAAGCGTCCCGACAATTGGGTCGTGTCCGACAAGCACGACTACATCGCCAATGCCGCGAAGCTGCGGCAGGCATTGACGGCGCTCGCCGAGGCGCACGTGCTCGAGCAGAAAACTTCCAACCCGACGCTCTATTCGCGCCTCGGCGTCGAAGACGTCACGTCGCCGGACGCGGCGGGCTTGAGCGTCGCGCTCGTCGCGGCGGGCCGCGACCTGCCGACGATCATTCTCGGCAACGCGGAAGGCGCGAAGTATCGCTACGCCCGCCGTGCCGGCGAAGCGCAGAGCTACCTCATCGACCGCAATCCCGACGTGCCGCGCGCGGCTGCGCAGTGGGTCGATTCGCTGATCGTGGACGTGCGCGGCGAACGCGTTCGTGCCGTGACGATCACGCACGCCGGCGGCGACGTCGTACGCCTCTCCAAAGACAGCCAGGAGCTCGCGAACTTCGACGTTGCGGACGTGCCGAGGGGACGCGAGCTGTCGTACCTAGGAGTCGCGAACGTCGTCGGCAACGCGCTGCGCGAGCTGAACCTCGAGGACGTCGAGCCCGCGACGCAAGCGGCCACGGGCGAGCGAACCGAGGTGGAGCTTCGAACGTTCGACGGGCTCATCTTGAAAGTCGTCGGCACCAAGAGTGACGACGAGGGCTGGATCACGCTCGAAGCGAGCGCCGACCCCGCGGCTCAACCGGCCGCTGCGCCCGCCGCACCGGCCGACGGAGCTGCCGCGCCGCCGGCCGCGGACCCCGCCGCCGAGGCTGCGCGCATCAACGCCAAGGTCAGCGGCTGGCGCTACAAGATCGCGAGCTTCCAATACGACCAGCTGACCCGCCGCATGGCGGATCTGCTCAAGCCGCCCTCCACGCCCTGATTCCGCTCGAGGCGGCGCGGTACACTGCGCGCGCCATGAGCAGGGAAATGAAACCGTATCCGATCGCCGCGAGCTACGCGCCGCTGATCGCGCGCGCCCGCGTCTATGACGTCGCCATCGAGTCGCCGCTCGACCGCGCCCCGCGGCTTTCAGCGCGCTTGGGGCACGACGTGCGCTTGAAGCGCGAAGACCTTCAGGCCGTGTTCTCGTTCAAGCTGCGCGGCTCGTACAACAAGATTGCGCAGACGCCCGACGCGAAGCTCGCGAACGGCGTGATCTGCAGCTCCGCGGGCAACCACGCGCAGGGCGTCGCGCTCGCGGCGAAGCAGCGCGGGTTGCGCGCCGTCATCGTGATGCCCAAGACGACGCCGTCGATCAAGGTCGACGCCGTCGTCGCGCTCGGCGGCGAAGCCGTGCTGCACGGCATGACCTACGACGACGCGAATGCGCATGCCCGCGAGCTCGAAGCCGCGCAGGGCCTGTGCTTCGTGCACCCGTTCAACGATCCCGACGTGATCGCGGGCCAGGGCACGATCGGCGCCGAGCTCGAGCGGCAGTGGCCGCGCGTGCCCGACGTCGTGTTCGTGCCGGTCGGCGGCGGCGGGCTCATCAGCGGCATCGGCGCGTATCTGAAGCACCGCTACCCCGGCATCAAGGTCGTCGGCGTCGAGCCTTACGAATCGGCGAGCATGTACGAGTCGCTGCGCGCCGGAAAACTCGTGACACTCGACCGCGTCGGCACGTTCGCCGACGGCGTCGCCGTGCGGCGCGTCGGCGAGGAAACGTTTCGCGTCGCAAGCGAGGTCGTCGACGAGATCATCCTCGTCAACACCGACGAGATCTGCGCCGCGATCAAAGACATCTTCGAGGACGTGCGTGTCGTCGTAGAGCCCGCGGGTGCGCTCGCCGTCGCGGGCATGAAGCGCTACGCGGAACGCGGTGGCGCGCGCGGCTTAGCTTTCATCGCGGTCAACAGCGGCGCGAACATGAACTTCGCGCGCTTGCGCCACGTGACGGAGCGCGCCGAGATCGGCGAGCACCGCGAAGCGTTGTTCGCAGTCGAGATACCCGAGCGCCCCGGCGCGTTCTTGAAGTTCTGCGAGGCGCTCGGCGACCGCAACATCACGGAGTTCAACTATCGCTACGCGCCGGGCGCCAAGGCACGGATCTTCGTCGGCGTGTCGCTGCAACGCGGCGCCGCGGAAGCGGCCGAGATCGCCGCACTGCTCGAACGCCAAGGCTATCCCGTGCTCGACTTGAGCGGCAACGAGCTCGCGAAGCTGCACGTCCGCCATCTCGTCGGCGGACAAGTGCCGGGCCTCGCGGACGAGCTTCTATACCGCTTCGAGTTCCCGGAGCGCCCCGGTGCGCTGCTGAATTTCCTGCAAGCGATCGGCGATGCTTGGAACATCAGTCTGTTCCACTACCGCAATCACGGCTCGGATTACGGGCGCGTGCTCGCGGGCGTGCAGGTGCCATCGACGGATCGCCTGCGGTTCGCGGGGCACTTGAAGAAGCTCGGCTACACGTACTCCGACGAGACCGAGAACCCGGCTTATCGGCTGTTCCTGAAGGCGCCCTGAGACGGCCGCGGGCCGTGCGTGCAGCGAAGAGCTACGGCGCCGCGCCGGCGCAGCGGTGCGGGCACGCCCTGCGCTCGGCAACGAGCTCGTCGACGACGGCTAGCATTGCCGAGAATGGCTCGGAATCCGGGCCCGCGAGCCCCGGGCTAGCCGAATAGCGGCCGTCGACGACGAGGGTCGGCGTCGCGCGAATCCCGTATTCTCGATTCAGCGCGGCGGCACGCTGCATGCGTGCGTCGACTTCGCTCGAGTCGAACGCAGCATCGAAAGTTGCGGCTTCGACGCCGAAGCGCTGGAAGAACTCCGCTAGCGCGGCGCGCGACGCCAAGCCGTTGCCGCGTTCGTGGATCTCGCCGAAGAACTCGTCGTGCATCGCATCGACCTTGCCGAGCACTTCGGCCGTGTAGTACGCGCGCGCTTGAAGCTGCGCCTCTGCGTTGAACAGAGCGGGAACGCGCGTCAAACGCACGTCGCTCCGCGCTTGCGCCTCCCAGCGATCGAGCTCGGGCTCGAACGCGTAGCAGGGGAAACAGAAGAACATGAAGAACTCGGTCACTTCGATGGTCCCGGTCGCGGACGCTCGCGCCGCGGCCCCCGGCAACACCTCGTAGTCGCGGCCGGCGACGAACCGCGACGCCGCAAGCGGCGACGGCGCCTCCGAAAGGACGGGCGGGGCGCTCGCGGGATCGACCACCGCGAAGCGCGATGCGATTGCCGCAATTGCCACTGCGGCGAGCGCCGCCGCAGCGGCGAGCGACACCCAGCGACTGCGTTGCGCCGCCGCGCGCCGCTTCGGGGCAGAGGCAACGCCGCGCAGCAGAGCAACGAACAACTCGGGCTCGGGGTCTGCAACGACTTCGCCACGCAGAGCGTCGTTCGCGGCCCATGTCGACGAGCAGCGCGCGCAAGCCCCGACGTGCTCGGCCGCTCGCTGCCGCTCCGCCGAGGTCAGCCGTCCGAGCTGATGGTCATCGATGATCGAGTCGATCGTTTCGCAGTTCATCGTTTGTTCTCCACGAGATGAAGCGCTGGCGCCGATTCCTCGGCGGCGAGCAGTTTCGCGAGCCGTTGCCGCGCGCGATGCAGGCGCGCGCTCAACGCGTTCCTGTTGACGGCAAAGATCGCGGCAAGCTCTTCGAGGTCGTTGCCTTCGGCGTGCAGGGACAAGAGCGCCCGTTGCTCGTGGTCGAGACCGTGCCAAACGGCGGCGAGGCGCTCGTGCATGCGTCCTGCCTCGGCCGCTCGCTCGGGGCTCGGATCCTCGCTCGCAGGTGCGCCTGGCGCATCGTCGGTACTTAGCGGCACGTCGGGGCGCCGGCGACGGCGTCGAGCCGCGTCGATGAAACAGTGATAGAGAGCGCGCATGAGCCACGCGCGCGGATTCGTCACGGTGGCCAGATCGTCGAGCCGCGTGAGGGCGCGCAGGCAGGCTTCTTGAACGAGATCTTCGGCGTCGGGACGCTGTCGCGTGAACCGAAGGGCAGCGCGATACAGTGCCGCGAAATGCGGCTGAACTAGCCCTACGAACCGTTGGTCGAGCGACTGGCTCATTGGCGCCTCATCGTACCCTGCCCCTAAGACGCTCGAACGAGCGATCCCTTACGGGTAGTGCCAGGGGCCGAGCGTCAGGCCGCGTCGATGTGGGCCAGCTTCGAGGCTTGCGACAGGCGGTAGAAGTGCCGCAGCTCGCGCTGGTGCGCCGGCTCGTCGTCGCGCGGGAGCGTCGACGTTAGCCGCCGGCAGTACTTCGCCGCGTAACGGTTCGCACGGCGGTAGCGCTCGCGCTCGTGCTCGTCGAGCTCGGCGGAGAGCGTCGGCGAATCGAACAGCCAGCCGTGCAGACCGCCGGCCTCGCGCCCGGTTTGCTCGCGCAGCAGCATGCCCGTCGTCACGAACTTGTCGACCTCGGCTTGCAGCTCGAGCTCGAACAGCGAAACGGCTTTGTCGCGAGCCGCGTTCCAAGCGTAATACGTGAAGTGGCTGACGCCTTCGAGCGCAGACCAAAAATCGGCGAGGTTCTCGCCGTCGAGCTTCGTCAGCGGATCGTGCCGGTCGAGACGCTCGAGCAGCTCGCGCTCGAGGTACAGAGCGACATCGGCCTCGCCGTCGGCCTCGGCGATCAAGAGCTTCTCGTCGACGTTGCGCCCGCCCGAGTCGAGGGAACGCGCGAGCGCCGGGTCCGTGATCAGGAAATCGTTGACGGCGTAGCCGACCTCGAGCGCATAGAGCTCGTGCAACATTTGCTCGAGCTTCTGAAGCAGCATCGGCTAATGCCGCGTCGCCACGTTCAGCGTGCCGTTCGGCTCGAGGCCGTGCTCGCGTAAGGTGCGTGCGGCGCGCCGGCTTCCCGTTCGCAGCCAGACTTCGTACAGCCGCAGCACGTCGATCGCGGCCGCACGTCCCGAGTCGCGGATTTCCGCGAGCACGTCGACGAAGTCGCGAAACTTCTCGGCGAGCTCCGCGAACACGGTCCCGAACGCGCGTCCTTCGCGCGTGCCGCGCACGTTGTCGGACAAGCAGCCGTACGCCGCGCCGCCCATGTCGATGTAGTAATCGACGTCGACGAGCTTGCGCGCGAAGCCGTCGCCCAAGAAACCCGCCACGAACAGCGACGTGTCGCCCGCGCGGCGCAACATGGCGTTACGGACCTCGCGATTCGGCGTTTCGGCGGCCGCCGCGAGAATCGCCGCGAGCGGCTGTAGACCCGGGCCTGGTTTGCCCTGGTTGTAGAGCGTCTCTTGGCGCGCGAACAGAGTCAGGAGATTGACGACGTAGTAGGCGGTGTGATCGTCGGCTGCGACGCCCTGCTTCGCCATCGCGGCGGCTACGGAGTCCTTGAAGAACTCCTGGAGGCTCGTGACTGCATGAACCCGTTCCGTAGGTGCGCGCAACCGCTTCTCCCGATTACTCGGCGTTGCGCTGCCGCACATGACGGCAGAGCGTGCCGCTTGTATTCGAGTATAGAGGCGACTGACACGGAATCTGCAAACGACTTCACGTTTCTTGGCCTTGCACGACGCGCGCCTCGAGCAGGCCGAGCATGCGGGCGCAGTGACCGTGAATTCGTTCATGCCAGTGCCGCCGGCGAAACGCCGCGGCGCCGTTCAGCGAGTAGCGTGCGTCGAGCAGCACGCACGCGCCTTCGTCCTTGGGCTCGAGGCGCCAGTGCAAGCGCAGCTTCACGCAACACGGCGGGTCGAGCAGCGTTTCTTGCAGCGTGATCGACACAGGGCGCAGGCACGCGAGCACCTTGCCGCGGCGCAAGACTTTGCCCCGCTGCTGCTCGTAGTGACTGCCGACGTGCGGAAGCGTGGTGCCGCAGACGAGCGCGCTGCCGCCCCACCGGCCCTTCGCGGCGACGTCGACGAGCGCCGCAAACGCTTCCGTCAGCGCGCAGCCGAGCTGCTTCTCGTGACGTTGCTTGAGCACGGCGGTCCTCCTTGACTCCTCGAGGAGCAACGCTAGTGCGAGCGGCCGCGGTTCGCGACGCCCGAATCCGGGCGAAACGCGGCGAAATCAGAGTCTCAAGGGATCAGGACGGTCGAGCCGGTCGTTCGGCGAGCCTCGAGATCGCGATGCGCTTGCGCGGCGTCGCGCAGCGCATACGTTTGATTCACGGCGATCTTGATGCGGCCCTGCTCGACGAGCGAGGTGAGCTCGCGCGCAGCCGACTCGAGCGACGCGCGGTCACGAATGAAGTCGTGGAGCGTCGGGCGCGTCACGTACAGCGAGCCGCGCCGCATGAGCTCGTGCAAGCCGAACGGTTCGACCTTGCCCGACGAGTTGCCGAAGCTGACGAGCACGCCGTGCGGCCGCAGGCAGTCGAGCGACTGATAGAACGTGGTTCGCCCCACCGAATCGTAGACGACCGGCGCACCGCCGTTCGTGAGCTCGCGCACGCGGCGCGCGATCTCGTCGCCGTCGAGCAGCACGTGCTCGCAGCCGACGCTGAGCGCGAGATCCCGCTTCGCCTCCGTGCCGACGATACCGATGATGCGTGCACCGAGCTCGCGCGCCCATTGCGCCGCGATGAGGCCGACACCGCCGGCCGCCGCGTACAGCACGATCCAGTCGCCGCGCGCGACCCTGTAGCTTCGCTTGAGCAAATACCACGCCGTGAGGCCTTTCAGCATCATTGCGGCGCCGGTTTCGAAGCCGATGCCCGGCGGCAGGCTCACGAGCCAACGAGCCTCGACGTTGCGTTCCGCGGAATAGGAGCCGAGCGGCGCCGGCGCCGTGTACGCGACGCGGTCGCCGACCTTGACGTGCTCGACGCCCGTGCCCACCGCCGTGACGACGCCCGAAGCCTCGCCGCCGAGGCCGCTCGGCAATGTCAGCGGATACAAACCCGTGCGGTGATAGACGTCGATGAAGTTCACGCCGACGGCACGGTGCGCGACGCGCGCTTCGCCCGGCCCCGGCGCAGGCACCTCGATGTCGACGTACTCGAGGACTTCGGCTCCGCCGAACGATGCGAAGCGAATCGCGCGCGTCATGCCGTCAAAACCTCCAAAGCGCGTTAGAATCGCGGCCCGTTTTCGGAATATAGCATCCGATGAGCGAGCACCTCGTCATCGTCGGCGGCGGACAGGCCGCGGCACAAGCCGTTCAATCGCTGCGTCAGCAGAACTTCGCGGGCGCGATCACGCTGCTCGGCGACGAGCCGTATGCGCCCTACCAACGCCCGCCGTTGTCGAAGAAATATTTCGCGGGAGAGCTCGCGCGCGATCGTCTGCTACTGCGGCCCGCCACGTTCTACGCCGAGAAAGGCGTCGCGCTCGAGCTGAGTGCGCGCGTCGAAGAGCTCGAGCCCGCGGCGCGGCGCGTGCGCCTGCGCGACGGACGCACGCTCGCTTACGACCGGCTGCTGCTCGCGACGGGCAGCCGCCCGCGAATGCTCGACGTTCCGGGCGCCGCGCTACCGGGCGTTCACTATCTGCGCACGATCGCGGACGTCGACGCAATCACGGCTTCGCTCGCGCCGGGCGCGCACGTGCTGCTGATCGGCGCCGGCTACATTGGGCTCGAGGTTGCGGCGTCGGCTCGTCACCGCGGTTTCGGCGTCACGGTCCTCGAGGCTGCCGAACGCGTGATGGCGCGCGCCGTCAGCACCGAGGTCTCGGCGTTCTATGAGGCGTGCCATCGCGCTGCGGGTGTCGCCGTTCACTGCGGCGCGGCCGTCAAAGCGCTGCGCGGCGCGGAGCGAGTGACGGGAGTCGAGACGGCGGACGGCAGAGTGTTCGACTGCGACCTCGTCATCGTCGGCATCGGCATCGTGCCGAACATCGAGCTCGCGGCGAACGCCGGGCTCGAGTGCTCGAACGGCATTGCCGTCGACGAGTACGCGCGCACGGCCGATCCGCACATCGTCGCGGCGGGCGACTGCACGAGCCATCCGCACCCGCTGCTCGCGCGGCGCGTGCGCCTCGAGTCCGTGCCGAACGCCATTCATCAGGCCAAGGTTGCCGCCGCGACGCTGCTCGGCTCGCCCACGGCGTACTCGGAAGTGCCGTGGTTCTGGTCCGACCAGTACGACTTGAAGCTGCAGATCGCGGGGTTGTCGACCGGCTACGACGAGGTCGTGCTGCGCGGCGATCCCAGCAAGCGCAGCTTTGCGGCGTTCTACTTGCGTGGCGGCGAGCTGCTCGCCGTCGACGCCGTGAACAGTCCTCGAGAGTTCATCGCGGGGAAGAAGCTCGTGGCCAACCGCGCGCGCATTGCACCGGACGTGCTGCGCGACGCGGCCGTCGACCTGACGCCGCTAGGCGGCTGAGGTCGGTTACTGCGCCGCGACTTGCGGGCCAGACAAATTCAAGTGCAGCTCGCCGCTCGCGAGCACGACGTTGCGAGCCGGATCGAGCGTCGTGATCTCGTAGCGCTCGACGGCGTCGCCTTCGCTGCCGCGCAACGCGCCGGCGACGCCGACGACTTCGCCTCTCTCGTCGCTGCCGGGCCCGACCGTCGGCCAGTACTCGGCAGGGCCGTTCCACGGCCGCTCGAGGTACCACGCGGGCACCAGCGTTTCCTTCAAGAACGGCCACGCGTTCGAGGTCGACTGCACGAACAACGTGCCTTCGTTGGGGATAGTCACGAGCCAGTAGTCGCTGACGAGCACGCCGTGCAGCAAGAGGTCGGTATCGTCGGACGTCGACATCAAGCGGCTCGCGAGCGCGACCGGTTGATTCGACGCATCCTCGAGCACGAGGCCGAGCACAGCCGAGCGCGCGATCGTCTCTTCCCAGAGGCTGTCGTCGCCGGGCTCTTGGCCGAACAGCCGCGCGTCCTCACCGAGCGAGAACTCGAGGACCTGATCCGGCAACGAATAGTGCAGCACGCGCGCCGTCGCGCTCGGCGGCTGCGCGGCCTTTTCGGCGAGCGGATTGAAGTAGAGCACGGCGCCGGCCGCGCTTACGCCGAGCACGAGACCGACGATCGCAACGAGTAGGTACTTCATTCCTGCGGCCTGCTCGTGACGGTGTCGATCTCGATCGTGCCGGCGACTCTGCCGTCTTCGTCGATCGACGCGATCGTCCACGTCTCGGTGTAGCTGCCCGACAAACCTTCGAACTCGCCCCCGCCGGTCGTGAGGACGCCCGCGTCCTTGTGCATCGGCAGGACGATCTCGCCTTCCCACGACTTGCCGGCGCTGTAGCCGCCCGCGCGCAGCGCAGCCTCGAGCGCGCCGCGCGCTTCGCCCGGCGCGTTCAGCACGAACGCGCCGCGGCTCGGGATCATGACCGACCACGTAGTCGCGGCCGAGCTGCCGCCGGTCCAGTGGCGCGCCGCGACACCGATCACGCTGCCCGACGAATCGCGAACCTTGAAGTGCTCGACGAGCAGCGGCTCGGGCAGAAACTGAGCCGGCAGCAGCATCGCGGCGGCGCCCTTCGCGCGCAGGCCGCCAGCCTCGCCGTCCGTCGCGGCGATACGGTCCGCCGGAAGACGGATCAGAAATTGCTCTGCGCGGCCGCCATTGGCGACCACGGAGGTATGCGACGCCAAGCGCGCCTGCGGCAGCCACGGCGCGTAGTGCGCGCCCGCGAGCGTCCCGGCAAAGCCGGCCAGCAGGGCCAACAAAAAGAGTAGTTTCATGCCTATCCCAATGGCCGAAGGCGCCAGTATCGGCGGACCCGGGCCCGCACGGCGGTTAACGGAATCACAGAATACGGGCCCGAGTCGACCGCTTTTGGGTCGGCTCAGGCCTGCGAGAAGTAGTCTCGCAAGTAGTCCTTAAACGGCCGCGAATCCTGGCGCACGAGGGCTTCGGCCTCCTCGAGCGACCGGTGTGCCGTTTCCACCAGGCCCTGCTCGCGAGCCGCGGCAAGGTCGAAATCGCGAAAATAGGCTGCGTGCGACCGCGCGAGCCCGAGCGTGTACTCGAAGAAGCTCGCTTGCTCGGTGCGCAGCGCAGCCAACAAGGCCGCCGACGGCGTCCGCTCTGGATCCCGCAGCGAATCGGCCGCTGCGTCCGCGGCCGCGACGTAGCCCTGCGCGTCGGCATCGAGCAGCTCCGCGACCTCGCGGACGCCCGCGACGAGCTCGAGGCCGCGATCGCGGAGCCCCCGCTCGCGCCCGCCCTCGGCGAAGGTGAGCCCCGGCCGGCGACCCTCGCGTGCGACGGTCAGGTCGCGCGCATCGATCTCGGCTTGCTCGGCGGGCGAGATCGGCGGGCTCTCGGCCAACAGGCAATAGATCAGCAGCGCCTCGATGAACCTGAGCTCGGTCTGATTCATGCCGACGGGGTCGGCGCTGCTCAAGTCGAGCGTGCGCACTTCGACGTAGTCGACGCCGCCTGCGCCGAGCGCCACGAGCGGGCGCGTCTTCACGGCCTTGCTCGGCTTCGGACGGATCGTGCTGTAGTACTCGTTCTCGATCTGCAGGATGTTCGCGTTGAGCTGCTGATACTCGCCGTTCACGACGACACCGATCGCCGCGTACCGCGGCTCTTCGGTCGTCACGGCGCTGCGCATGCCGTCGAGATACTCGGCGAGCGAGTTCGCGCGGATGCTGAGACGCCCCTGAGTCTTGTTCCGGTAACCCAAATCGCTCATGCGCAGCGAAGTCGCATACGGCGCGTACCACGTCGCGCGGTCGAGCTCGGACAGGAGCTCGTGCCCGCCCGGCCGAAACGAACGGCACAGCGCCGGCGACGCGCCGTAGAGGTACGTTACGAGCCACGCCGAGCGGCGGTAATTGCGCACGAGCGCCATGAGCTCGGCCGAGCGGAACTGAACGAGCGGCGCGGAGCTGCCGACGTGCTCTCGATACTCGGGCCAAAAGCCCGGCGGGAGCGAATAGTTGAAATGCACGCCCGCGATCGCTTGCATCGCGCGGCCATAGCGATGCCCGAGGCCGCGGCGATACACGGTCTTCATGCTTCCCAAGTTCGACGGGCCGTAGTCGGCGATCGGAATCTCGTCGTCGGCCGGCAGCTCGCACGGCATGCTCGCGGGCCACAGCAACTCGCCGTCGAGGCGGCGGTGGATGAATGCATGGACGTCGCAGAGAAACTGCAGCGTCTCCCATTGCGTGCGCTGCGGCGGCGTCACGAGCTCCGGCAGCGCCTCGGAGTAATCGGTCGTTATGTAAGGATGAGTCAGCGCCGCGCCGAGTTTCGTCGGGTGGGGCCGGCGCGACAAAGTGCCGTCCGCGGAGACGCGCAAGCTCTCCTTTTCGACGCCGCGCAGCCCCGAGCGAATGAGGCGCGCCCGGCCGCCGGTCCGCAGCCATTCAAGGCGTGCTGCGAACGGCCCGCCGGTTTCGGTTGTTGGAGTTGACGGGCCTCTGCTCGACACGCTGCGAAGATCTAACGGTCCTCGAGGGATTATAGGCTGCGGACGCGATTGCCGTTCGAGCCGATTCGGCGTAGGTTCGTTCGAGCTCCATCAGTCCGGCCGCCCTCGGAGGCGCTCGCTCACGATGTTGTCAAAGCGGCTTCGCGTAGCCATCACGGCGCTGCTGACGATTGCAGCGGCATCGCCCGCGTACGCGTTTCGCTGCGGGCCGCGCATCATCACGCGCGGCGATCACGCCGACAAATTGCTGCAGTTCTGCGGCGAGCCTGCATCGGTTCAATCGAGAGTCGTGGAGATGCCGCACGTCACGCGCGACTGGCGCGTCTATCCGGGCATTCAAGAAGTGCTCGTCGAAGAGTGGCTCTACAACTTGGGCCCGTATCAGCTGATGCGGATGGTCCGTCTCGAGAACGGCTTCGTCGCCGAGATCAAGAGCCTCGGTTACGGGTACTGACGCCGCCTTCCGCGGCCGAGCGCAGCAGCGGCACCTGCTCCATCTCGTAACCGATGACCTCGTGCGTGTAGGGATCGTGGATCGGCTTCCCGCGCCGGAAGCAGCCCGTCGTTCGCGCCGTTTTCTCGAACTCCTCTTCCGACGCGACGGGCTCGAGCGAGACACGGCCGTCGGGCCGCCGCACGAGGCACTGTGCTCCACGGCCGAGCTGTCCTGCGCGCCAGCGCCGCTCGTTCGCGTCGCCGAGCACGAGCGCAATGATCTCAACCGTATCGTCCATGGTCAGGTCCCACCTTTCGTGCTTGGCTAGCAAGCAATCGCCGTGCCAATGACGCTGCGCTTGGCGAAACAAGCAGTTACGCGCTCGTCGCGTGAGCGCTGTCACACACCCCGTGCGACAAAATTTGCCACTTCGTGGCGAAACTTCGCCTCCGCGTGACCTGGTTCCACCGTGCGCGGCGCGCGTTCGGTTACCGTGACGACCTGCCCGCGGAGACCTTGCAATGCTGTTCAAGCGCCGAATTCAAGACTCGACCCATGGCCCGACGACCTACGTGGCCGCTTCGACGACGATCGTCGGAACGATCACGGGGAAAGGCGCGTACGTGTTCTGCGGCAGCGTCGAAGGCGACTGCGACATCGACGGACCGCTGACGCTCGCCGAGGGCGGGCGTTGGAAAGGCATTCTGAAGGCGACGGACATCGTCGTCGCGGGCGTCGTCGAAGGCGACGTCGTCGCGAAGCAGCGCGTCGAGATCTCGGGCAGCGCGCGAATCACGGGCAGCTTGTCCGGCAACTCGATCGCCGTCGCCGAAGGCGCCATCATCGCCGGCGAGATCAAAGTCACGAGCGGCGAAGCACCCGTGACGTTTCAGGAAAAGCGGCAGGCCTGACGGCCCGTCACTCGGCCGCTTCGAGCTCGGCGAGCACGGCTCGATCGACCCAACTTCGCAGGCGATAGTCTTCGAGGAACGCGCAGTGCCCGCCGTGCGGAAACACTTCGACCGTGAGTGCCTGCGATGCGGCGAGATCGTCTAGATCCGCGATCGGAATCACGGGGTCATCCGCGGCAGCGATGATCTTCGCCGGCACGGCGAGCCGCGCGAGAGCGTCGCCCGTGATCGCGTAACCGTTCAAGTACGAATCGAGATCCGGGAAGCGCGCGTAGCGAGTCGCGAAGAACTCCGTCGTCTCGGTTAGCGTGGGAAATCGACGCAGGTCGCCGAAATCGTAGAGACCGGGAAAGCACGCGGCTTTCGCGAGCAGACTGCGCCGCCAGCGGCGCAGGAAATAGCTGCGGTAGATCCACAACCCGTCCTCGAGCGCGCGCATCGTGCTCGCCGGACGAAGCACGGGGCAGATCGCGACGACTTTCGTGAGCGCGATGCCGGCAGCCGGAGCGCGTGCCGCCGCGCGCAGCGCGAAATTGCCGCCGAGCGAATGGCCGACGACGAACGTGCGCTTGGCCGGGTGCCGCGCCGTGATCGCCGCGAGCGCGCCGACGACCTCGTCGATGCGACAGGAATGGAACAGCTCCTCGTTCAGCGCGAACGTTTCGCCGTGGTCGCGAAAGTTGAGTCTGAAGATTTCGAAACCGGCGTCGTGCAGCAATCCACCGACGGACAGAACGTAGCTCGCTGCGGCGCTACCCTCCCATCCATGTAACAGAATCGCGAGGCCACGCGATTCCGCCGGCTGCGCACTAAAATGGCCTAGCAGACGCACGCCCGCACCGCAATCGACGATCTCATCGCGGGACGCGGCTAGGAGGCCCGCAGCACGCGGGCCCAGCCAACGCTGCCTCCACGGCCAGCCGGCCAGCAGAGACTGGACATGACGGTGGCGTAGCCCCGGCGGAGGCTCGAACGCTTGAACCGCGTGCGGCAAACGAGTCCTCGTACTAGACTGATCGGCGGCTTGATGGACGAGGTCGGCAACGCGATGGCCCCTTCGTCCTCTACCCATAACAATAAGTAAATAGTAGAACGAATCGAGCCAGCCAAAAGTATGCTCGCGACGTTTCTGAACTCGCCGCTCAAGCGCCGCTTCATGATAGCGGTGCTCTTGATTGCCGGAACCGTCACGGCAGCCCAGGGCATTTTGGCTTACTTGCTCGCAGTGAGAACGCTGTCGTTCGCGGCGTTTGCGGTACTGGCACTCGCTTGTGTCTTGGTCGGAACGATCGCCGGCCTCTGGGCGACGCGGCGCTTGGTCGACCATTTCTCGGCCCCTCTGCGCGCCGTCACGGCTTCGCTGCAGAGCGGCACGCAGGGCGAGCTCAATGCCGCCGGTTTTGCCGACACGACGGAGCTGCGCGAGCTCGCGGCCGCCGTCAACGCCATGCGCACGAATCTGCGCTCGAGCACGATCTCGCGAGACTACCTCGACCGGCTGCTGTCGAGCATGGGCGAAGCGCTGCTGATCACCGACGCGGAAGGCAAGGTCGAACGCGCAAACGCCGCCGCCGTCGAGCTGCTCAAGCAAGACGAAACAGCGCTGATCGGCAAGCTCGCCGACGACCTGATTCTCTCGAACGACCGGCGCCGCGCCGAAGGCGCCGCGTCGCGGCCGCGTGAAGGCACGGTGCTGCGCCCCGACGGCACGACGGTCAGCGTCTCGTACACGGTCGCGAACGTGCGCGACGGCGACACGGTTCAAAGCAAGGTGTACGCCGCGCACAACATCGACGAGCGCAAACGCGTCGAGCAGCGAATTCGCTATCTCGCACGCACCGACTCGCTGACGAAGATCGCGAATCGCATGCAGTTCCAGCACCTGCTGCAGCAGTCGATCGCACGCGCGCGGCGCAGCCAGCAGTACGTCGCGATGGTCTATCTCGACGTCGACCGCTTCAAAGACATCAACGACACCTTCGGTCACGCGGCCGGCGACACGAGCCTCGAGATCTTCGCGCGCCGCGTCCTGGCCGAGCTCGGCGAGAACTCACACGCCGGGCGGTTGGCCGGCGACGAGTTCGCCGTGCTGATCACGGGGTTCGAGCGGCTCGACGCGATGCAGCGCCACTTGAACGAGCTCGCCCCGCGCCTGCTCGCAGCGACGGGCAAGCCGTTCCAAGTCCACGGCGAAGAAATCTTTCTGACGGCCAGCATGGGCATTGCCGTCTACCCGCGCGACGGCGACAACGTCATCGACCTGATCCGCAACGCGGATGCCGCGCTGTACGAAGCGAAGAAGGCCGGCGGCAACAACTTCGAGTACTACTCGAGCGACATGAACACCGAGGCCGTCGAGCGGTTGATGCTGAAGAGCAAGCTGCGCCGCGCATTCGAGCGCGACGAGCTGCGTTTGCATTACCAGCCGAAGTACCGTATCTCGACGGGCCGCATCGAAGGCGTCGAAGCGTTGCTGCGCTGGGACCTGCCCGAGCGCGGACTCGTGTTCCCGTCGGACTTCGTCCCGCTCGCCGAAGAGACGAATCTCATCTTGCAGCTCGGCGATTGGGTGCTGAACCGCGTCTGCGCCGACTATCGCGCGTGGCAGCGGTCCGTGCCGTCGCCGTGCCGAGTTTCGTTGAACCTGTCGCTACGGCAACTGCAGCAGCGCCGCTTCCTTGATCAAGTGCGCGACACGTTCCGCGCGCACGGCGTGTCGCCGACGTCACTCGAGCTCGAGATCACGGAGACGACGCTCATGGAGGACCCCGAGCGGACGGTGCGCATTCTCGACGCACTGTACGGCATGGGGCTGCACCTCGCGATCGACGACTTCGGCACGGGCTACTCCTCGCTGTCGGCGCTGCAACAGTTCCCGATCAACACGCTGAAGATCGATCAGTCGTTCGTGCGCGACGTCGCCATCGATCGCGACGACGCGGCCATCGTCGACGCCATCATCCAGATGGCGCACAGCCTGCGGCTCGAGGTCGTGGCCGAGGGCGTCGAGAACGAGGCGCAGCTCGATTTCCTACGCCGTCACGGCTGCGATCACGCGCAGGGGCATCTCTTCGGCGACCCCGTCACGGCCGACGACTTCTGCCAGCTCTTGCTCGCCGAGTCCGCGGGGACCGGCAAGTACCGCGCGCTGTTCGCGAGCATGCGTTGAGCGCGGCGACTGCGGTATAGTCGCGATCAATTTTCGACGAGGTTTCGCTTCATGAGAGCTGTGAATACTTGCGTTTTGGCAACGATCCTCTGCGGCTACGGCACGATGGCCTTCGCGGCTTGCGAAGCACCGGCTCCGGTCGCAATACCCGACGGAGCAACCGCGACGCGGGAGCAGATGCTGGCGGCTCAGGCGGAGGTACGCGCGTACTCGGCCGCCATGAATGAGTTCATCGCCTGCATCGATTCCGAAGGCGAGGCCCAGGGCGAGCAAGCGCCTGCCGAGTTCAAGTCGCTGATCATCGAGCGGCACAACGCCGCCGTCACGGAGCTCGAGGGCGTCGCGGCCGCGTTCAACGAGCAGCTCAAAGCGTTCCGGGCTGCAAACCCGACGCCGCCGCCCGCGAACTGAAGGGAGGCATCGCACCACGCGCGGCGCCCTCGAGGCGCCGCGTTCGTTTTCAGGTGCCGAGATCCTTGAACTGTTGCTTCAGTTCGTAGCGCTCGTCCGTGACGATGCGCTCGAGCACCTGCACCCGCTCCTCGACTTGACGAAGCCGTTCGACCAGTTCCGCGTTGACTGCATCGTCGCGACGCGGCGCGGTCTTGTTGTGAAGGATCGCGAGCTTGACCAACTTAAAGACCAGGACCATCGCGACTATCGCAACAGCAAGCTCAAGCGGATGCATTGCGTGGTGACCTCCCCATACACCGCAAACGACGCGGAGACGAAACTACTCTTCCAGACTACGAAACTCTCGCTCGAGCTTGTAACGGTTCGACGTCACGTACTTCTCGAGCCGTTGCAAGCGTACGTCAAGATCGCGAAACCGGTAACGCACGTTCGCGAGAGTGTCGTGCGGATTGGCTCTCACCTGGCGCTCCACGGGGTCCCGCTCGCGCGGCTCCGGCCCCGAGTACGCGCGCACGGGTAACAGGAGCCCGAGGACGAGATAGATGATGCAGATGATCGGAAACGCGAAGAACGCGCTGACTGCGACGACGACACGCGTGACCGTCACGTCGAACCCGAAATATTCGGCCAGGCCGGCGCAAACGCCGAAGATCATGCCGCGCCGCGGGTTGCGGTAGAGCTTGTTGATCAAACCGGGCTCGCGAAGCGGGTCGTTCACTGCTGCTTTCTCCAGTCGGGAACTTGGCTATCGAGAATCGTCTCGAGCGCGTTCACGCGGCTCTGCATGGCTTGGCTTTCCTTCCAGAGGTCCTCGAGCATCCGGTGCTCGTCGTCGGACAGACCTTTCGTCGCTTTCCACTTCGTCGAGTAGTGCATGATCACGATGAAGGGCAGCACGATCGTCATGAAGACGATCGCGATGACGAAGATCGCGGTGGTTGCCGGCATGTTTAGTTAGGCCGGGTCGCCGCCGCGCTTCTGGCCGGCGCGCTTCGACTTCAGCTCGCGCAACTCCGCCGCAACGGCGTCTTCCGTCTCGAGCTCTGCGAACTCGTCCTTGAGCGGCTTCTTGCCGCCGAGGTCGTAAGACTCGACGTGCGCCTCGATGTCGTCGATGCGGCGCTCGAATTGGTCGAAGCGAATCATCGCATCGTCGATACGCGCGTTGTGCAGACGCTTGCGCGTCTCGAGCCGGCGGGTCGCCGTGCGCTGCCGCGACAAGATCGCCTGTTGGCGCGTTTTCGCGTCGACGAGCTTCTCCTCGAGCCGGACGACGTCGTCGTTCAACTTGTCGAGGCCGTCACCAAGCGCTTGATGCTGCGCGCGCAGCGCTTCGGCGGCCGCGTTGACGCGCGCCTTTTCAGCCAGCGCTGCCTTCGCGAGATCCTCGCGATTCTTGTCGAGCGCGAGCTCCGCCTTCGCCTGCCAATCGCGCCCCTCGGCCTCGAGACTCGCGAGCGTGCGCGAGATTTCCTTGCGATCCGCGATGCCTCGGGCCGCCGTCGACCGGACCTCGACGAGCGTGTCCTCCATCTCTTGGATCATGAGCCGTACGAGCTTTTCGGGCTCCTCGGCCTTGTCGAGGATCGAGTTGATGTTCGAGTTCACGATGTCGGTGAAGCGCGAGAAGATGCCCATGGCACGAAGCCCTCTGAGTGATTAGTGCAGACCTCAAAGCAGAAACCGTGCCAGGCCGCCGAAATACGATAAGCGGCTGAAAATATTAGACAAATCACTCCCGTCTTCGCAACGACGTCTGGGCTTAGGTTTCGTCTTGGGCTAAGATTTCGCCTAAACGACCAACAGTTGGTGGCACTTGGCCAGCGCTCCTGCCGCAACGACCCCCGAAAGCATCGGTTTGATTGGCGAAGCGCCGGCCTTCTCGGCCATGCTCGAGCACGTCTCGCGCGCCGCCAAGCTCGTCAAGCCCGTGCTCGTGATCGGCGAGCGCGGCACCGGCAAAGAGCTGATTGCGTCGCGCCTGCACTTTCTTTCGCCGCGCTGGCAGCAGCCCCTGATCAAGGTCAACTGCGCGGCGCTCACGGAGTCGTTGCTCGAGTCCGAGCTGTTCGGTCACCAAGCCGGAGCGTTCACGGGCGCGACGCGCACGCACATCGGCCGCTTCGAGCAAGCCAACGGCGGCACGCTCGTGCTCGACGAGCTCGGCACGATTCCGCCGCGCATGCAGGAGAAGATCCTGCGCGTCATCGAGTACGGCGAATTCCAACGCGTCGGCGGGTCCGAAACGATTCGCACGGACGTGCGCATCGTCGGCGCCACGAACGAGCACCTGCCGCGGCTCGCCGAGCTCGGCCGCTTTCGCGCCGACCTGCTCGACCGGCTCGCGTTCGACGTCGTTCACGTGCCGCCGCTGCGTGCGCGTCCCGAAGACATCAATACGCTCGCGTATCACTTCGCCGTGAACGTGACGAAGGAGCTGCGGCGGGCGTTCTTCCCGGGGTTCACCGCCGACGCGAAAGCCGCATTGCTGGGCTATGCATGGCCCGGCAACGTGCGCGAGCTCAAGAACGCCGTCGAGCGCAGCGTCTATCGGGCGGAGTCGGCCGAGCAACCGATCAACGTCATTCTGTTCGATCCGTTCGCGTCGCCGTACAACCCGGCGCCGCCGCCCGAGCCGAACGACGAGCCGCCGGCCGCCTCGCCCGCTCAAGCCGGTGTCGCCGACTCCGCCGTGCCCGGCGATTTTCGCTCCGCCGTCGCGGATTTCGAGCGCCAGCTGCTGCGCCGCGCGCTCGAGCGCGCACAATTCAAGCAAACCGTTGCGGCCAAAGTCCTGGGCTTGAGCTACCACCAATTTCGCAGCCTGCTGCGCAAGCACGGCCTCGCGAAGCAGGCGCTCGACAACGGTGACTGACGCGCTGTCCGCGCGCGGCGACAGCCGTAAGGGCGCGCACTCGCGTGGTAAGATTCCGGCCCCATTTGGGTTTGAGCGTTATCGTTGTCGAGGCAAACGTCATCCATGAAACAGAAGAGCAAGACGCCCGTTCGCGTGGCGATCACGGGCGCCGCAGGTCAGATCGGTTACCAGCTGGCGTTTCGCATTGCGTCCGGGCAGCTATTCGGAGCCGATCAACCGATCATCCTGCAGCTCCTCGAGATCGCTCCGGCCTTGAACGCCTTGAACGGCGTGGCCATGGAGCTCGACGACTGCGCGTTCGAAACGCTGCACGGCATCGTCGTGACGGACAAGGCGGAAGTCGCCTTCAAGGACATCAACTACGGCCTTCTCGTCGGAGCGCGGCCGCGCGGCCCCGGCATGGAGCGCAAGGACTTGCTGCAGGCCAATGCGCAAATTTTTTCCGCGCAGGGTAAGGCGCTCGACGCCGTCGCAGATCGCCGCGTGAAGATTCTCGTCGTCGGCAATCCGGCCAACACCAACGCTCTGATCGCGCGCGAGAATGCCAAGGGCCTCGACCCGCGCAATTTCACCGCGATGACGCGTCTCGACCACAACCGCGCGAAGGCGCAGCTCGCCGGCAAGACGGGCACGCAGGTCAGCGACGTTCGCGGCGTCATCATCTGGGGCAACCACTCGGCGACGCAGTTTCCGGATCTCGCGCACGCGACCGTCGGCGGCACCGCCGCGCTCACGCGCGTCTCGCAAAGCTGGTATCGCGAGGAGTTCATTCCGATCGTGCAGCAGCGCGGCGCGGCCATCATCAAAGCGCGCGGCGCGTCGTCGGCCGCTTCGGCCGCTTCGGCTGCGATCGACCATGTCCACGACTGGGCGCTCGGCACGGCCGGCGACGATTGGGTCAGCATGGCCGTGTCCTCGGACGGCAGCTACGGCATCAAGGAAGGCATCGTCTACTCGTATCCCGTGCGCTGCGTGCGCGGCGACTATCAGATCGTCCAAGGCCTTTCCGTCGACGACTTCGGCCGCGGCAAGATGACGGCGACCGAAACCGAGCTCCGCGAAGAGCGCGCCGGGGTCGAAAACCTGCTCTAGCGCGTAAGGCGCGCTGCGGCGCAGCGGTTCGAAGCAAGGAGTCGCGATGGGAATCCTGATCTGGCTCGTACTCCTCATCGGCACGCTGCTGACGCTCGCCTACCGCCGCACGGAGCTGCGAACCGCGACGATCGTTCTCGCCGCGCTGCTCGTTGCGTACTTGCTGGTCGGCGACGGCGGCTTCCTTTGGAAGACGCTGCTGATTGCGCTGTTCGTCTTGCTCGCACTGCTCAACCTCGAATCCGTTCGCCGCGACAACGTCACGCGCCGGCTGTTCGGCATCTATCGGCGCATGTTGCCGAGCATGTCGAAGACCGAGCAGGAAGCGCTCGAGGCCGGCAACATCTGGTGGGACGGCGAGCTGTTCACGGGCATGCCGGATTGGCGGCGCCTGAAGAACCTGCCGCCGCCGACACTGACGGCCGAAGAGCGCGCATTCCTCGACGGCCCGACGCAAGAGCTGTGCCGCCTGATCGACGATTGGGAGATCACGCACGAGCTCGCAGACATGCCGCCCAATGTCTGGGAGTTCATCAAGGCGAACAAGTTCTTCGCGATGATCATCCCGCGCGAGTACGGCGGCCTCGGGTTCTCGCCGCTCGCGAATTCGATGGTGCTCGCGAAGCTCTCGTCGCGCAGCGCCGTCGTGTCGTCGACGGTCGGCGTGCCGAACTCGCTCGGCCCCGCGGAGCTCCTGCTGCACTACGGCACCGAGGAGCAGAAACAGCATTGGCTGCCGCGGCTCGCGAGCGGTGAAGAGGTGCCGTGCTTCGCGCTGACGTCGCCGCGCGTCGGGTCCGACGCAACCGCGCTCGTCGACCACGGCATCGTTTGCAGAGGCAGCTGGCAAGGCCAAGAAACGCTCGGCATTCGGCTGAACTGGGACAAGCGCTACATCACGCTGGCGCCGGTCGCCACGGTTCTCGGGCTCGCGTTCAAGCTCTACGATCCCGAGCACTTGATCGGTGAAGTCGACGACTACGGCATCACGGCCGCGCTGATTCCGACGAGCTTGCCCGGCATCGAGATCGGTCGCCGCCACTTACCCGTGGGCGTTCCGTTTCTGAACGGCCCGACGCGCGGCCGCGACGTGTTCGTGCCGCTCGACGCGATCATCGGCGGCACGAAAATGGCGGGCCTTGGCTGGCGAATGCTCGTGCAGCAGCTCGCGGTCGGGCGCAGCATCGTGCTGCCGAGCAACGCGCTCGGCGGAGCACAAGCAGCGCTCTATGCGACGGGCGCGTACGCGAAGCTGCGCCGCCAGTTCAATCTGCCGATCGGCAAATTCCACGGCGTCGGCGAAGCGATCGCACGCATGGCCGGCAGCGTCTACACGATGATGGCCGCGTCGCGCGTGACGTGCACGGCGATCACGAACGGCGAGAAACCCGCGGTGCCGTCGGCGATCCTGAAATACCACAACACCGAGATGAGCCGGCAAGTCGCGAGCGACGCGATGGACGTGCACGGCGGCAAGGGCATCATGCTCGGTCCCAAGAACTACCTCGCGCGCGGTTACGAGGGCGTGCCGATCGCGATCACCGTCGAGGGCGCGAACATACTGACGCGCAACCTGATCATCTTCGGCCAGGGCGCGATTCGCTGCCATCCGTTCGTGCGCGCGGAGATGGACGCCGCGCGCAATCCCGACCGCGAGGCCGGCCTCGTCGAGTTCGATCGCTTGCTGTTCAAGCACCTCGGGTACGGTTTCTCGAACGCGGCGCGCTCGCTCGTCATGGCGCTCACGCTCGCGCGCTTCACGGACGTTCCCGTGGCCGGACCGACGCGCCGTTACTACCAGCACGTGAACCGCTACAGCGCGTCGTTCGCGTTGATCACGGACGCCGCGATGTTCACGCTCGGCGGCGAGCTGAAGCGCCGCGAGCTCTTGTCCGCGCGGCTCGGCGACATCTTGAGCTACCTGTATCTCGCGTCGATGGTGCTCAAGCACTACCAAGATCAAGGCGAGCCGGCCGAGGATTTGCCGCTCGTCGAGTGGTCTTGCCGCACGCTGCTCTACAAGACCCAAGAGCAATTCCACGGTCTGCTGCGCAACTTTCCGAACCGTTGGGTGGCCGCGATTTTGCGCTTCTTCATCTTCCCGCGCGGCCGAACCTACTCGTCGCCGTCGGACGAGCTCGGGCAACGGATCGTCGAGCTCATGATCAACCCGACGCCGACGCGCGAGCGGCTCGCGGCCGACATCTACAAAGTCGCTGAGCCCGGCAATCAGCTCGGCCTGTTGCAGCAAGCGATGGAGATCGCGGAGCAGGTCAAGCCGCTCGAGCGGCGCGTCTTCGATGCGCGCCGCGCCGGCGAGATCAAGGCCGACGACATTCCGAGCCAGATCGACGAGGCAGAAAAGAAAGGCATCCTGACGCCCGCCGAGGCCGATGCCGTGCGCGCGTTCGACCGCCGCATGCTCGAAGTCACGGGTGTCGACGATTTCGATCCTAGCGAGTTGCGCCGCACAGGCGCGTGAAGAACGACGACCGAGGGGGTTCCTATGAGTTCGAGATTCGCGTCGAGCGCGTTCGCGTTCGCACTGCTGGCGGGCGTCTTTGCGGATACGGCCGCTGCCCAGAGCAATGAAGTCGCGGCCATTCCGCGCGTCGCGGCGACGACGCAGTCTCGCGCCGCGAGCTGCGACCGTGCCTGCCTCGAGGGCTGGGTCGACCGCTACTTCGCCGCCGTCGCCGCCGATAATCCGAGTGCGGTCCCGCTCGCGCAGAACGTTCGGTTCACGGAGAACGGTCAGGTGCTGCCGGTCGGCGAAGGCCTCTGGAAGAGCATGAAGACGCCGGGCAAGTATCGCCTCGCGGTCGCCGACCCCGATGCCGGTCAGGTCGCGCTGATCACGACCGTCGTCGAGGATCACGCGGACCCCGCGCAGGGCACGCCGGCGCTGCTCGCGCTGCGGCTTAAAGTAGCCGACGGCCGCATCGCGGAGATCGAGCAGGTCGTCGAGCGCAACGTCCAGACCGCGCAGCGCGTCGAAGCGCTCGGGGCGCCGCGCGCAGCGTTCTCCGCGCCGATCCCGGCAGCGCAGCGCATGTCGCGCGCGGACCTGATCGCGACGGCGAACAAGTACTTCACGGGCATGCAGCGTAACGACGGCAAAGGCGACTACCCGTTCCACGAGCGTTGCGACCGCATCGAGAACGGCGGCCGCTCGACGAACGCGCCGACGCCTGCCGGCGAGACGCGGCCCGATCCGAAAACCGCGCGCGGCTACTCGGGGCAGTGGTCGTGCCTCGAGCAGTTCCGGTCGGGGCTGCTCTACTTCGTCTCGCGCATCCGCGACCGCCGCTACGTGGCGGTAGACCAAGAGCGCGGCGTCGTCGCCGTGTTCGCGTTCTTCGACCACATGGCCGGCAGCACACGCAACTTCACGCGGCCCGACGGCAGCCCGACGACGGGCGGTCCGGCGCAACCGTGGACGTGGGAGATCCTCGAGATCTTCAAGGTCGAGGACGGCAAGCTCGCCGAGATCGAAGCGTTCTTGACGCGGCCGCCGTACGGGATGCTCTCGGGCTGGAGCACGTGGGAAGACGGCATGTCGGACAAGATCCAGGACGTGACGGGGTATCGCGCGCGCTGAGCGTCGCGGCCGTGGTCGAGAAACCCCTGTGTTAGAGTTGCGCGAAAACGACTCGGGGGAGCTTCGCCCATGCTGAAGACCGGCGCCTTGATCCTGGCCTGTGCATTGCTCGCAGCTTGCGGCCAGCAGGAGCCCGCGGCACCGGCTGCGCCCGCGCCACCCGCGGCGCCGGCCGCCGCTGCACCTGCGGCGGCACCCGCAGCGGCGCTGACGCGCAAGCCCGCTCCCGCAGGCGCAATGGCGTACATCATCGAGCCCGCGGACGGCGCTCGCGTGACGAGCCCCGTGCGCGTCGTGTTCGGCCTGAAGGGTTTCGGCGTGGCGCCGGCCGGCGTCGATCGTAACGACGCGGGGCACCATCACCTGCTCGTCGACGCGCCGCTCCCGGAGAACCTCGCGCTGCCGATCCCGAACGACGAGCAGCACAGGCATTTCGGCGGCGGGCAAACCGAGGTCTCGCTGACGCTGCCGCCGGGCCGCCATACGCTGCAAATGCTCGTCGGCGACCACTTACACATCCCGCACGATCCGCCGATCGCCTCGAGCGTCGTGACGATCGAAGTGCAATAGGGCGCGAACGCCTGCGCGGGCGCGCGGTCGAACGCGGAACCGATGCCTAAGAGCGCAACGTGTATACCGAATTCTTCGGGCTAAACGAGAAGCCGTTCGCGATCACGCCCGATCCGCGCTACCTCTACATGAGCGCGCGGCACACGGACGCGCTCGCGCACCTTCTGTACGGCATCTCCGAGAGCGGCGGCTTCATTCAGCTCACGGGCGAGGTCGGCACCGGCAAGACGACGCTGATCCGCAGCTTGCTCGAGCAGTTGCCCGAGAAAGCGGACATCGCGTTGATCCTGAGCCCGCAGCTCACGACCGTGGAGTTCCTCGCGACGATCGTGCAGGAATTGCATTGCACGCCGCCCACCGACCGGACCGTCAAAGCGCACATCGACGTGCTGAACGCGCATTTGATGCACGCGCACGCCGAAGGCCGCCGCGTCGTGTTGATCGTCGACGAGGCGCAGACGCTTTCGCCCGAGCTGCTCGAGCAAGTGCGGCTTCTCACGAACCTCGAGACGTCGAAGCAGAAGCTGCTGCAGATCATCCTTATCGGGCAGCCGGAGCTGCGCGAGCTGCTCGACCGGCCCGAGATGCGGCAGATCGCGCAGCGCATCACGGGCCGCTATCACTTGGAGCCGCTGCGTAAGGACGATACGCGTGCTTACGTCACTCACCGGCTTCGCGTCGCCGGCGCGCAGAGCGACATCTTCACGAAGCGCGCGATCGACGCGCTGTACACGCACGCGCGCGGGATTCCGCGCCTCATCAACGTCATCGCCGACCGCGCGCTGCTCGCGGGCTACACGAAGGATCAGCGCACCATCGATACGCGCTTGGTGTCGGAGGCCGCGGCCGAGGTTTTCGGCGTGCGGCGCAAGGCGCCATGGTGGCCGGTCGCGACGGCGGTAGCCGGCGTCGGGGCCGTTCTGTTCGGCGTCACGAGCTTGAGGAACGAGCCGACCGTTGGAGAACCGAACGCTCAGACGTTTCTCGGCGCGCCGGCTCCGCAGCCGACAACGGCAGCCGCGTTGCCGGTCGAGACCCTCGTCGCCGAGGCGGCTACGCCGAGCCCGGCCGTCGAGCCCGAAAGCACGGCTCCGACGCTCAGCGAGCTCCTCGCGAAGCCGAGCTTCGCGTTGACGAGCGACGCCGCGGTTGCCGAGCTGCTCGCGCTCTGGAACGCGCCGTACGATGCCGCGCGAGGCGAGCCGTGCGCGCAAGCGCAAGAGCGCGCGTTGCGTTGCCTCTATCAACGCCGTGGCACGTTGAGCGAGCTGCGCCGCGTCAACTGGCCCGCGGTCCTTTCGCTCGTGACGGCGGACGGACAGGAGCATCCCGTCGTCGTCGCCGCGCTCGGCTACGACCACGCGCAGCTCGTCGCGAACGGCACGAAGTTCGAGCTGCCGCTCGCCGAGCTGAGCTACTACTGGTTCGGCGATCACCTGCTGCTGTGGCGCCCCGGCGATGCGCCGGCGCGCGACCTGGTGCCGGGCGACAACGACGCCGGCGTGCGCTGGCTTCGCTCGACGCTCGCGAAGCTTGCGGGCGAGCCGGAGGGGCTCGACGCGTCGACCGTCTATGACGCGGCACTCGAGCAGCGCGTACGCGCGTACCAGCGCGCGCACCAGCTCACGGTCGACGGCATCGTCGGCGCGCGTACGCAGATCGCGATGTTGGCCGAGCTCGGCTTGCCCGACACTCCGTCGCTCGGCGAGGGTCACTGACGTGTCGTTCATACTCGACGCGCTGCGCAAATCCGAGCACGAGCGGCAGCGCTCGGCCGTGCCCGGGCTTTCCCAAGTGCCGCTCGCCGCGCCGGAACCGCAGACTCCGCGTTGGGCGGTCGGGCTGATCGTCGTGCTCGCTGCCGCGCTGCTCGCGCTCGGCGCCGCCTGGTGGCGGCAGAGCGCGCGCGCGCCGTCCGAGGTCGCGGCTGTGCCGACCGTCGAGCGCCGCGTGGAGATTCCGCCGCCGTCACCGACGCGCGCACCGTCGCAGGCGGCGCCCTCGCGGCCGCTTTCCGAGGAAGCCGCGTCGCGACAAGATCCGGCTCTCACGACAGCCGCCGCGCCGAGCTCCGTCGGCATCGCGGCACCCGCGCCCGAGCCCTTGCTGCCGCGGCAGGTGGCGTTGGGTAACGACACGCCGACTTCCTCGATCAACTTGCCGAGCGCAACATCGCTGGCCGCGCAAGGCGTGCCCCTTCCCCCGCTGCGGCTCGAGCTTCACGCGTACAGCGCGCAGCCGCGCGACCGCTTCGTGTTCATCAACGGCCGCAAGTACACGGAAGGCGAACGGCTCCCCGAAGGCCCCGTGCTCGAATCGATCGAACCGACGGGCGCCGTGCTCTCGCACGCGGGCCGGCGTTTCATGCTCGTTCAGCAGTGACGCTCAGCCGGCTTCGGCTACCGGCGCGATCAGCGTCTTGTCATCGTTCTTCGGATCGTTGACGCCGAGCCCGACGGGATGCGCTTCGAGCGGCGGCGGCCGCGCAGCGAGCTTCAGCGCGTCGTCGACGCTCGACCGCGGATCAAGCCACAGCGCGTGCGCATCGCGCGGGATCAAAAGCGGCATGCGGTCGTGGATCGGCGCGAGCTCAGCATTCGCGTCCACGGTCACGATCACGCAGGTTTCGAGCTTCTCGCCGGTCGGCGTGCGCCAGCGCTCCCACAGGCCGGCCAGCGCGAGCAACGGCTCGCCAGCAGGGCGAATGAAATGCGGCCGCTTCTTGCCGCCCTGCGGCGCGCTCCACTCGTAGAAGCCGCTCGCGGGAATCAGGCAGCGCCGCCGTTGCCACGCTTCGCGATACGCGGGCTTGCTCGCGACGCCGTCGAGCCGAGCGTTGATGAGCTTGCGCCCGATCGTGGCGTCCTTGGCCCAGAACGGGATCAAGCCCCATTGCAGCGAGTCGAGCCTACGCTGCCCCTCGCGCTCTCGGACGACGGCAACCGCTCGCCCCGGCGTCAGGTTGTAGCGCGGCTCGACGGCAGCAACGAGATCGTCGAGCCCGAAGTACTCCTCGAGCACCTCGGGCGTGACGAACAAGCCGAACCTGCCGCACACGTCACGCTCTGACGCCGGTGCCGCGCTTCAGCATGAACAGCACGGCGGCGAACAGCCCCGCGGCGGCGGCGAGCATGATCGCGTAGGCCACTCCGATCGAGATGTCCGCCGTGCCCAGCATGCCGTAGCGAAATGCGTTGACCATGTAGAGGATCGGGTTCAGCTGCGCGACGTGTTGCCAGAACGGCGGCAACAGTGAGATCGAGAAGAACACGCCGCCGAGATACGTCAGCGGCGTCAGCACGAACGTCGGAATGATCGAGATGTCGTCGAATGTTTTGGCAAAGATCGCGTTGAAGAGCCCCGCGATCGAGAACACGACGGCCGTCAGCAGGATCGTCGTGAACGTGATGAACGGGTGCGCGACGTGCAGGTCGGTGAAGAACAGCGCGACGACGACGACGAGCGCCGCGACGAGCAAGCCGCGCACGACGCCGCCCACCACGAAGCCGAGCACGATCGTCGTGTGCGCGAGCGGCGCCACGAGCATTTCCTCGAGGTGCAGCATCAGCTTGCTCGAGAAGAACGACGACACGACGTTCGCGAAGGAGTTCGTGATGACGGCCATCATGATCAGGCCCGGAGCGATGAACGTCATGTAGGACACGCCGTCCATCGAGCCGATGCGGCTGCCGACTAGACTGCCGAAGATGATGAAATACAGCGTCATCGTGATGGCCGGGGGCACGATCGTTTGTATCCAGATCCGCACGACGCGCCGCGTCTCCTTGCGGACGATCGTCCAAAAGCCGACCAGGTTGATGCGCCAGAGATTCAAGTTGACCTCCGCGCGCTGCATCGCGAGCTCGTTCATGCCGACTTGCGCTCCTGTTTGTTCACGAGCCGGATGAACAGCTCCTCCAGCCGATTCGTCTTCGTTCGCATGCTGGAAACGTGCAGCCCTTGCGCCGACAGCTGCGCGAACACCTCGTTCAGGCCGCGCCCCTTCTCGACCTCTACTTCGATCTCGTGCTCATTGCGCAGACGAGCCGTATAGCCCTTGAGCGCCGGCGCGGCGCCGAGAGCCTCGGCGAGACTCAGCACGAACACCTCGAGCTGCAACTTGCCGATGACGTTCTTCATCGTGTCGTTCTCGATGATGCGGCCCTCGTCGATGATCGCGATGTTGCGGCACAGGCTCTCGGCCTCCTCGAGGTAATGCGTCGTGAGAATGATCGTCGTGCCCTTCGCGTTGATCTCGCGCATGAATTCCCACATCGAACGGCGAATCTCGATGTCGACACCGGCCGTCGGCTCGTCGAGGATCAGGAGGCGCGGCTCGTGCACGAGCGCACGCGCGATCATGAGCCGCCGCTTCATGCCTCCGGACAGAGTGCGCGCGATGCCCGTACGCTTGTCCCAGAGGTGCAACGCCTTGAGGTATTTCTCCGTGCGCGCCTCCGCGACGTTCTTCGGCACGCCGTAGTAGCCCGCCTGGTTGATCAGCGTGTGATCGTTGCGCTCGAACATGTTCAGATTGATCTCTTGCGGCACGACGCCGATGCACGCTTTCGCTGTGTCGCGCTCGCGCTCGAGATCGTGGCCGAACACGGACACCGAGCCGCCGGACTTGCGGATCAACGACGTCACGATGCCGATCGCCGTCGTCTTGCCGGCGCCGTTCGGGCCGAGCAGCGCGAAGAAATCGCCTTCGCGCACCGTGAGGTCGATGCCCTTCAGCGCCTCGACGCCGTTGTTGTAGACCTTGCGCAGGTCCTTGATGACTAACGCGTCCATACCACCCATGCGGAGTCACACTCCCAAGGGCGGCTATTGTACGGGCCGCGGCGCGCCGCGCGCAGGCGAGACGCGCGTCAGGCCGTCGGCTGCGGCGGCCGGCGTTGCGGCCAGCCCATCGCGAGGCAGGGTTGCAGCGCCATGAGCGTCAGCTGACGCCGCAGCTCCGGGCGTGTGGCCGTGAAAAGCTGCAGCCAGAACCAGTCGCGCTCGCCGAACGCGCACCGCAGCGCCCCGGGCACGCTCGCCAGTTGCTGCACGTCGGCGAGCGCGGAGCTTCGCAACCGCTCGATGTCGGCGGGCTCGAGCCCGAATAGCAGCCTCGCTTGGTAGGGGCTCTCTCGGCTCGCCTGCCGAACCGCAAACAGGATCGACAAGCACAAGTGGCGCTCCGCATCGTCGAAATCGGCGCGCGCGTCCACGGCGCGCGACGTCAGGCGCACCTGAAACAACGCGCACGGGAATGCCGCGACGCCCTCGAGCACCGAGGCCGGGGCGGCCGCGACGGCGGCGTGTGCGGATGCGGGCAGCGCGAGGCAAGGCCGGCGCTCGAGGACCCTCGCCTGGAGGAGCCCGACGAAGGCGCGGTTGAGCTCGTGGACCTGGTGGAGCTGGTCTAAGGCGGCCGTCTTAGGCATTGCGGCAGACCTCTTTTCGGGGTGTATGTGCCATATATGGGCGTAAATGTCCACTAATGGCTTTTGTAGGATAAAGTCTCATATGTGGCCGAATCGGGAGGAAAGGCGGCATGAGGGCGACCGACGACCGTTACCGGGGGGAGCAGGCCAAGTTCGACCTGGCCATGCGGTTGATCGAGCACGAGGCTCGGACCGGCACGATTCGTTACCTGACGGGCTTGAACGACGATCGAATTCGCAAGCTCTACACGAGCTACTTCAAGTACGGGAACCAACCCGTGCGCAGGCAGCGGGGCCGATCGCCGACACGCATCGCGCCGCTCGTGCGCACACCGCAGCGCGCGCTCGAATCCGGAGTGTTCGCGAACCTGCTGCTCGCGAACGGATTGATCTCGGTCGAGCAGCCGCCCGGTCCGCCGCTCAAGCACAACGTCGACCTAGGCCTGCGCTTGTGCGAGTGCTTCGAGACGTTCTGCGTGCTCGTGCCGCGCAGCTCGTTGTCGTTCGAATGGTGTTGGAACTTGCTCGTCAGCATGCGCCGCGGCGACGAGCTCGGCATCGCACGCTGCGATGCGTGCTCGATTTGCTACGTGTTCGACATCTTGTCGCTGCCGCGCTCGGCGTGCCCTGCGTGCCTGCTGTTCGAGCAGCGCGGCGATGGCGCGCCACCGCTCGCGGCAGCGGGGTAGCATTGCCGCATGTGCCTGATCGTCGTCGGGCTCGGCGCCGCGCCGGGCTACTCGCTCCTCGTCGCCGCGAACCGCGATGAGCGACACGCGCGGCGCTGCGAGCGCGCGGCGTGGTGGCCGACACCGGAGATCTTCGCCGGGCGCGATCTCGAAGCCGGCGGAACGTGGCTCGCAGTCGATCGCCGCGGCCGATTTGCGGCCGTCACGAACATTCGCGACGCGCTGCGCCAGGCGGGGCTGCGCTCCCGCGGCTCGCTCGCGACCGACTACCTCGCGGGACGCGACGGCGCCGAGAGCTACGCCCTGCGCGCCACGCTCGCCGGCGCCGCCTTCGGCGCCTTCAACTTGCTGCTCTACGATGGCCGCGAGTGTTGGTTCGCGAGCAACCGATCGGGCGCGGCGCGCCTCGAGGCCGGTCTGCACGCCTTCAGCAACGCGCCGCCCGGCACCGACTGGCCGAAGACGGCGAGCGCGGCGGCCGGTGCGCAACGCCTGCTGACGTACACGTCACCCGTCGAGCCGCTGTTCGCGCTGCTCGCCGAGCGCGACGCCTCTGGCTCGGTCGAGCGTTCGCATTTCGTCGTCGGGCCGACCTACGGCACGCGCTGCTCGACGGTCTTGCTCATCGACGCGCACGGCTGCGCGACGTTTGCCGAACGCTCGTTCGACGCAACCGGGCGGCTCGTCGGCGAAGTGCGCGAGAGCTTCGAGATCGCCTTCGCGGGCTAGGCGCGGCTTGCCGGCAATCCGTCGAGCCACGCGCCGATCGCGGCGACCTCTTCCATGCACACGCTATGCGCCATCGAATACGCGTGCCAATCGACCGCGTAGCCGAGCGTTTCGAGCGTGCGGCGTGAAGACTCCGCGAGCGAGAGCGGCAGCACCGTGTCGCCCGTGCCGTGCGCCATGAAGATCGGAGCCTCGGCGTTCGCAGCGCTACGCTCGCCTTCGAGCGAGGCTGCCAGCGGCAAATACGTGGACAGCGCCAGAATGCCGGCCAGCGGGCGCGGCTCGCGCAGGGCCGCGTGCAGCGCAACGGCACCGCCCTGCGAGAAGCCGGCGAGCACGATGCGATCGGACGGCATGCCGCGCTCGAGCTCGCGGTCGATCAGCTCCGTGACGGCCGCCGCGCTCGCGCGAATACCCTCGGAGTCCTCTTTCGCGCGCCGGTCGAATCCCAAGATGTCGTACCAGGCCCGCATCGCCATGCCGCCGTTGATCGTGACGCGTCGCACGGGCGCGTGCGGAAAGACGAAGCGCGTCGGCACGCGCAGCCTGAGCTCCGGGACGATCGGCTCGAAGTCGTGGCCGTCGGCGCCCAAGCCGTGCAGCCACAGCACCGAGAGCCGCGGCGTAGGGGCCGTTGTGATCTCTATCGAATCCAGCACTAAAATACCTCTTGCGAAGTTGCGCATATCACCATTAATATGCGCAACTTTATTCATAGCCAGGCCCATGCCGAGCGCAATTCTCGAACAAAACGAGCGGAGACGAGCCATTGCTCGCCTACTCGAAGAGCACGTGGTGAACCGACAAGCGGAGCTCGTCGCGTTATTGCGCGCGGAAGGTTACCTCGCGACTCAGTCGAGTGTCAGCAGAGATCTGCGCGACCTCGGCGCGGCGAAGCTCAAGGACGGCTACAGCTTGCCGAAGCCGGCCGAGAGCGCCGACGACGAATCGCTGTCCGTCGTGGCGGATCTCGTGCGCGATCTACGTTCGGCCGGACCGAATTTGCTCGTCGTCATCACCGCCGTCGGCGCGGCGCAGCGCGTCGCCGTCACGCTCGACCGCCTCGGCTGGTCCGAGATCGTCGGCACGCTGTCCGGCGACGACACGATCTTCGTCGCGACGATCGGCGGCAACGAACAACGCCGGCTGAGAGGCCGGTTGCGTCAACATCTGAAGAAGGCACCGACATGACCTCAGCTGTAAACCCCATCGTTCTCGCGTTCTCCGGCGGCCTGGACACGTCGTTCTGCGTGCCGTGGCTCAAAGAGACCTACAAGCGGCCCGTCGTGACGGTGACCGTGAACTGCGGCGGCATCGACGCGGCCGCTGCGCGCGCGCTCGACGAGCGCGCCCGCGCGCTCGGTGCGGCCGATCACCGGCTCATCGAGGCGCGGCCGGAATTCTTCGACCGCGTCATCAAGTACCTGATCATGGGCAACGTGAAGCGCGGCAACATGTATCCGCTCTCCGTCGGCGCCGAGCGCGGCTTGCAAGCGAAGTACCTCGCGCAGCTCGCGAAGGAGCTCGGCTCCGACACGGTCGCGCACGGCTGCACGGCGGCCGGCAACGACCAGGTGCGCTTCGAGATCGTGCTAAAGGCCGTGGCGCCGCAGCTCACGATCTTGGCGCCCGTGCGCGATCACGCGTTCCAGCGGCCCGCGCAAGTGAAGTTCCTCGAGGAGCGCAACATGCCCGTGCCGACGCGCGGCTCGGCGTACTCGACGAATCGCGGCCTGTGGGGCGTGACGATCGGCGGTACCGAGACGCTCGATTCGAAGGGCAGCATTCCGGAGTCGGCGTGGGTGCTCTCGGCCGGCGCTCTCGACAAGCCGCAGCCGTTCAGCGAGCTCGAGGTCGAGTTCGCGCACGGCGTGCCCGTCGCGCTCGACGGCAAGAAGCTCGATCCCGTCGCGCTGCTCGAGAAGGTCGAGGAGCTCGGCGCTCGCTTTGGGATAGGCCGCGGCATCCACTTGGGCGACACGATCATCGGCACGAAGGGGCGCGTCGCGTTCGAGGCGCCGGCCGCCGAGATCCTGATCTCCGCACATCGCGAGCTCGAGAAGCTGACGCTGCTCGGCAGCCAAGCCGTGGTGAAAGAGCCCGTGAGCCAGGTCTACGGCCAGCTCATCCACGAGGGCAAGCAGCTCGACCCCGCGTGCCGCGACATCGAGGCTCTGCTCTCGTCGTCGCAAGCGCGCGTCAGCGGCAAGGTCAGAGTGCAGCTGCGGCCCGGCAGCTTGTTCGTGCTCGGCGTCACGTCGCCACACTCGCTGATGGCCGTGAGCCGCGGCAAGTACGGCGAGGCCGCGGGCGAGTGGACGCCGGCCGACGCGTACGGATTCTCGAAGATCATGGCTTTGCCCGGCATGTTCCATACCCGGGCCGGAGGGCAATGAGATGCGCCCCGTTCTAGTCGACAAGATTGCGTCCGTGGCCGTCCAAGCGGAGCTCGGGCAAGAAGTCCGCGTGAGCCCCGACATCCCGTGCGAGGAAGGCATCCTCGTGGCCGTCGAGGTGCTGAACAACAAGTCGCGCTACAACACGATCGAGCTCACGAGCGGCCGCATGGCCGAGGTCAAGAAAGGCGACGTCGTCGTCGGCGCGCTGGGTCACCGAAAGGCGTTGTTCGGCTACTCGGGTCACTTGCCGACGCAGCTTGCGCCCGGCGACACCGTGCAGCTCCTGAACTTGGGCGGCGTGATCGGCATCTGCGACTCGATCAACCCGTCGCACGGCGAGCCGTTCAACTGCAAGGTCTTGGGCTGCGTGCTCGACTTCCCGTACTTGGGCCAGCGCGTCGGCGTCCCCGCGCGCGTCTCGACGGAGCCGCTGCGGCTCGACGTGCCGCTCGATACTCACGGCGTGCCCATCGTCGCGATCGCCGGCACGTGCATGAACTCCGGCAAGACGGCCGCCGCGTGCGCGATCGTGAGCCGCTTTCGTCACAACGGCCTCGTCGTCGACGCGTTCAAGTCGACGGGCGTCGCGCTGCGCCGCGACATCTTGGCCATGGAAGACTCGGGCGCGCGCCATATCGCGATGTTCTCCGACTTCGGCATTTGCGCGACGACGTCGAAGAACGCGCCGGCGCTCACGCGCTCGCTGCTGAACGAGCTCTCCGACGAGAAGCCCGACGCGATCGTGTTCGAGCTCGGCGACGGCCTGCTCGGCGCTTACGGCGTCGAAGCGATCCTGCGCGACAAGGAAATCGTCGGGAGAATCACCGCGATGGTGCTCTGCGCGAACGATCCCGTCGGCGCTTGGGGCGGCGCGAAGCTGCTGCGCGAGGAGTTCGGCATCGAGCCGACCGTGATCTCGGGCCCGGCCACCGACAACCAAGTCGGCATCGACATCATTCGTGAGCGCTCGAACGTCGCCGCGTTGAACGCGATGACGAGCTCGGCGGAGCTCGGCGACCTGTTGCAGTCGAGCATCGGGCTCGGCCATCGGACCGCGAAGGCGACTGCATGAGCACGCAGATACCGACGATCGTGCTCGGCGGCTCGGGCTACGTCGCGGGCGAGTTCTTGCGGCTCATCGCGGGGCATCCCGGGCTCACGCTCGGCGGCGTGGTCTCGACGAGCCAAGCCGGAGAGCAAGTCGGCAAGACGTTCCCGCACCTCGCGCCGACGTATCCCGACACGCAGTTCGTCTCGCTCGAAGCCGTGATCGAACGCCTGGGCTCGGCGCCGCGCTGGCTGCTGCTCTCCGCCGCGCCGCACGGCGCGTCGGCGGGTCTCATCGACAAGCTCCTCACGGCGGCGGCGGATGCCGGCGTCGAGCTCGTCGTGGTCGACGCGTCGGCGGATTTCCGCTTCGCGGACGCCGCTGCCTACGAAGCCGTTTACGGCCACGCGCACGAGACGCCGGCACGGCTCAAGGAATTCACATGCGCCGTGCCCGAGCAGCTCGCGGAGATCACGACGCCGCACGCGGCGCATCCCGGCTGTTTCGCGACGACGATGCTGCTGCCGATCGTGCCGCTCGCCGCGCTCGGGCTCGCCGACGAGTTCTTCGTCAGCGCCGTCACGGGCAGCACCGGCGCCGGTCGCACGCCGCGCGACACGACGCATCATCCGTTGCGACAAAGCAATCTGTTCGCGTATCAGGCGCTGAAGCATCGTCACGACCCCGAGGTCCGCGCGTTGATCAAAGCCGCGACGGGGCGCGACGTGCGCCTCTCGTTCGTGCCGCACTCCGGCCCGTTCGCTCGCGGCATTCACGCGACGATCTTCTTGCACGCGAAAGAGCGAACGACCGGCGCGCAAGTCAACGACGCGCTGCGCGAGTACTACCGCGGCTCGACGTTCGTGCGCGTCGAGGACGAGCCGCCGAAGATGAAGGACATCGCCGCAACGAACTACGCGGCGCTGCACGCGACGGCGAGCGGCGATACGATCGTCGTCTGCTCGGTGACCGACAATTTGCTCAAAGGCGCCGCGGGCGGCAGCCTGCAATGGGCGAATCGGCTCTTGGGATTTCCGGAAGCAACCGGGTTGACCGCACCTGCGGCGGGATGGCTCTAGATGAACGTAGCGACACACGAGATTGCCGCCGTCGGCGCGCATCTCAATGAGGTTTATCCGATGCTGCCGTTCACGCCCGTGCGTGGCGTCGGCGTTTATCTCGAGAACGCGGCGGGGCGCCGCGTGCTCGATCTCTACGGCGGTCACGCCGTCGCGGCGCTCGGCTACGGGCATCGCGATTTGAGCGACGCGATCGCGCGCACGAGCCGCGACCTCGTGTTCCAGACGAACGCGCTGCCGCTCAAGGTCCGCGACGAGGCCGCCGACGAGCTGGCCGCGTTCGGTCCGCCCGGCCTCGGGCGCGTGTTCTTCGTGAACAGCGGCGCCGAGGCCAATGAAAACGCGCTGCGGCTCGCGTTCAGAGTCACG
>Ga0315912_10000785_pt1 | contig 47629 bp, 44 predicted proteins | sample VfabasoilMG_FD_204469 | JGI IMG/M metagenome (GOLD analysis project Ga0315912, IMG submission 204469) | Garden soil microbial communities collected in Santa Monica, California, United States - V. faba soil | ecosystem: Environmental > Terrestrial > Soil > Garden | place: USA: California... | reverse complement strand
CGACAAACATCACGGTCTGGCCCTCGCGCCGTAGTTCCTCCGCTCGCGCCTTCAACCGACTGGGATCGATGCCGAGCGCCTCGAGGTGCTTCAGATTCCCAATGGCCACCGTGCGTCCATCGACGGTCCCCGTCACGCCTTTGCCCGTGACCGACGCGAAGTTCGTGACCTCGGACATGTCGACGTTTCGTTCGCGCGCGCCTGCCACAATGGCTGCAGCGAGTGGATGTTCGCTCACATGTTCAAGACTCGCGGTCAGGCGCAGCAGCGTGGCCGCGTCGACTCCCGGCTGGGGCTCAATCGTCACGAGCTTTGGCTTGCCCTCTGTGAGCGTGCCCGTCTTGTCCACGACGATCGTCGTCACTTTCTCGAGAGTCTCGAGAGCCTCGGCGTTGCGGATCAGCACACCCGCTTCTGCGCCTCGACCCGTGCCGACCATAATCGACATCGGCGTGGCCAGGCCCAGTGCGCACGGGCACGCGATGATCAGTACGGCGACCGCGTTCACCAGCGCATGCGCGAGCCGCGGCTCCGGCCCGTACTGGGACCACACGAAGAACGTGGCGACGGCCACGGCGATGACGGTCGGCACGAACCAAGCGGAGACGGTATCGGCCAGCCGTTGAATCGGCGCGCGGGAGCGCTGAGCCTCGCTCACCATCCGCACGATCTGCGCGAGCAGCGTGTCGCTGCCGACGCGCCGCGCCTCCATGACGACCATGCCGGTGCCATTGACAGTTCCGCCGGTCACGGTCGACTCGGCCGTCTTCTCGACCGGGATTGGCTCGCCGGTCACCATTGACTCGTCAATCGTGGTCGTCCCGTCGATCACGATGCCATCGACCGGGATCCGCTCGCCAGGTCTCACGCGCAGGCGATCGCCCACCTGCACCTGCTCGAGCGGAATATCCTTCTCTGAGCCGTCCTCGTCGATGCGGCGCGCTGTTTTCGGCGCCAGCCCAAGCAGGTTCCGGATCGCCGCACTCGTTTGAGACCGTGCACGGAGTTCCAGCACTTGACCGAGAAGGACGAGCACGACGATCACCGCTGCCGGCTCGAAGTAGACGGCGACCTCGCCCATCATGCGAAACGAGTCCGGAAACAGCCCGGGTGCAAGCGTCGCGACGACGCTGTAGGCATACGCTGCTCCGACACCGAGCGCAATCAGCGTGAACATGTTCAGGTGACGATTCACCACTGACGCCCAGCCGCGGACGAAGAATGGCCAGCCGCCCCAGAGGACGATCGGTGTCGCGAGTAGCAACAGAATCCAGTTCAGCCAGCCATGGGACACCATCCGTTGCAGGGGTTGACCGGGCAAGAACTCCGAGACCATGAACGCGAGGACCGGCGCGGTGACAAGAGCCGACCACCGGAACCGCCGCGTCATGTCGTCGAGTTCGGGATTCTGCTCCTCCAGCGTGATGGTGCGCGGCTCCAGGGCCATGCCGCAGATCGGGCATGAGCCCGGCTCGTCGCGGACAATCTCCGGGTGCATCGGGCAGATCCACTCGGTCCTGGTGACCGGCGAGAAGTCGACTGGTTCGAGCGCCATACCGCATTTCGGGCACGCGCCGGGGCCCTTCTGGCGCACCTCCGGGTCCATGGGGCACGTGTACTCGCGCTCCATGTCGGCCGGGCTGAGCGGAGTCGCCGCCGGTCGCGCGCCAAGAAAGGCCTCCGGCGTGGCGCGGAACTGGTCCAGGCAGCCCTGGCTGCAGAAGTAATACGTCTGGCCTTTGTGCTCGATGTTCCCGACGGCGTCCTCCGGAGAGATGGTCATCCCGCAAACCTGGTCGAGGACCTCAACTGGTGCGACTGCAGCGTGGCTGTGTGCGTGGCGTGACATTCACTGGCCTCCAGCCCTGTAACGCGGCCGGTTCAAATCCATTACAGGGCAAGTCCAGGTCCGCGCGGCGTTCCCGGCTCCTCGGCCGGAAACACCGCGCGCAGTTTCCTTACTTGGCGTATTGGGCGGGGTTCGCGTCGAACTTCGTTTTGCAGCCTTTCGAGCAGAAGTAGTACGTCTTGCCGTTGTGCTGGCTCGTCCCCGCCGCCTTCGCCGGGTCGACCTGCATCCCACACACCACATCCTTTTCCATGTCGGCTCTCCTTAAGAAGCGTCCTCACAGGTGCAACGCACGACGGCTACGGGCATTACACCTGGGGCGCGCGGTCCAGTGCTACTTGGGCGGGGCGTGGGTCGCCAGTTCCTTCTTGAGTTCCGCAAGTTCCTGTCGTTGACCCGTCAGCATCTTTTGGGCGACTTTCTTCAACTCCGGATCCTGAAGCTTCGCACCCTCAGTCATCGCGATCGCGCCTTCATGATGCTTCGCCATCTGCTCCAGGAACGCATGATCGAGAGCGGCGCCAGACGCGGACTTCAGCTTCGCCATCATGGACTGACTTTGCTGCTCCATCATCTTGTCGTGCTCGGCATGTCCAGACGTGCCTTTCGCGACGTGCTCAGCATGTGCCTTCAACTCCGCTAGTTCTTTCTCCTGTGACTGCCGGATCTTCGCAGCCAGAGCTTTCACCGAGGCAGCGGCTCCTCGCTCCTCCTCGAGACGGGCCATCTCGATTCCATGCTGATGGTGCTTGATCATCATGGGGACGAACATCGCGTCCGTCATTCCCATCATGCCCTTCATCATCTGCTCATGCTGCGCGCCGCTGGCGGCCCCCGGCGTCTGCGCGTAAACCCTACCCGCGAATCCGCCGATCGTGATCGCCAGGACGAGGATCAATTGCGTGGCCTTCTTTGTCATGCTTCTTCTCCTATTACTCCTGAGGGAGTGCACCGATCACCGACACTCGCCGTACCACTGACACAGCCATGTCTGCATCTGCGCGATCTCTGCAGACTGAGTCCTGATGATGTTCTCGCAGAGCTCACGGAGCTCCGGGTGGTAAGCCTTGTCCAAGCAGTGTCGCCCTTCCTTGATTGCCTTCTCGTGGTGTTTGATCATCATTTCCATGAAGGCGATCTCGAACTCGGCGCCGCTCAGCGAGGCGAGTCGCTCCATCATCTGCTCGTCACCGGGCTTCATGACCGGCTCGTAAGTGATGCCGTACCACTCCTGAAGCCAGGCCTGCATCTCTTCGATCTCCGCCATCTGCGCCGTCCGGATGCTCTCGCACAGGGAGCGAAGCTCAGGATGAATCGCTTTGGCCAGACACATCTCCGCCATCATGACGGCCATGTGATGGTGATCGATCATGTCGGTCATGAACTTAATCTCGAAGTTCGAGACCGATTGACTCGGTGCAGGGGCGCTAGCGATGGTGACGCTCCCGGTATGAGCGGCCGTTGTGGAACTCCCGGGCGTTAATGCTGGTGCCGCCGAGTTCAGTGCTGAAGGGGCGGTGGGTGACTCCGGCTGACCGGAACACGCTGCGAGCATCACCGCGACACCCGCGACACAGACCACGAAAAGCTGTCGATGAATGGTCATCTCTATCTCCTCCGTGTCTGCCCAACATCACGCCCGTGACTTGGTTCCAGCCATCTCGCGACAAGACTCCGCGCACCGCCTGCAGACGTCTGCGCAGCGCTTCATCATGTCATCTTCGAATCGGTCGCAATCCTCCGCGCACGCTTCACACACTTCCGCGCACGTCTCGCATGTGCGGGCGTGATGTCGGGATCCAAGCAGCATGAATCGGGCGCTCGTGTCGCAGATCTCGGCGCACGCCATCAGCGTTCGAATGTGCTCAGCCTCGGCGTGTCTTCCACCCTTCTCCAGGCAGTGGCTGATCGCTTCGAGGCAGGCTTCCTGGCAGCTTTGACATCGATCGATGCACTCCTGCATTCGGTCGTTCATTTGATGCGTCATCGTTTGTCTCCTGTGGGCTGAATGTGTAATCGCGCACGGCCCACGTACGCACGCGAACGTGAACTGGACAGGAGGAACGGAGGGAAAGAAAGGTCTTTAGATCCGAAGCGCCAAGATGCGAGGAGCGGAGTCTGGCGGGCCCGCCTGCGGCACGACACCGTGTCTGACCAGCGGCGCCTGTGGGGGGAGAGGGACATAACGCGGTTGCGGTTCGAGCCCCATCATGGGTAGGGGCGGGGAGTACAGTTCAGCTCGCGAGTTATCGACTGCGGCGCACACGCGGTGGCCATGTTCGCAATCGCTACCATCCTGTGAAGACGGTGTAGGCCTTTCGGTGCTGGGATGGTGAGGCGCTGTCGGCTCAGGACGCTGCGCCGCTGCGTTCGCGCAATGTTCAACCCGCAACGGCGGAGTCTGCGAGGAACCGCTGTTCTCGCAATCCGCAGCGCAGAACACAGCCGCAAGTGGCTGAACAACAAAGACGAAAGCGACGAGCGTGGAGATAACGCGGCTGAGCATCGCAAGCTACTCTGATCAAGCGAAGCAATTGCTGTACCCAGCAATAACGGCAGTCGAGCTGACGCTACTGTCAGCCTTGCGTGCGTCGACTTGAGACTTCGGCAGAGAGCTGAGCTCGACGCTCCTGAGTGCCCGACCCGTCAGATCAACTTCGGTCGGATGCCGAGCGCCTCGTTGGTCTTGGCAATCGACTCGGTCGGGTTCTTGACAATCCCGGTGAGCGCCCGAATCGCGTCAATCGTTTCAGGAATGACAATCGCCTGATTGTCGACCATGTAGGCGTAGAACAGCTCATCGTCTTGAACGCGGAGCATGTCCGCCCACAGCGCCACTTCGTACAGGTTGTCGTGTGGCCGCCCGCGATCGGCCATTAGTTCCTTGACGGTGTTGAGCGCAACCAGGCCGTCACCGGTGTTGATCAAAGCGATGCGCGACGACGTGCGGAAGGCGTCGAGTACTTCGTCCTTGCTGGCGGGGCGTGTCATCTGCACCGACCAGTAGTGTAAATGTGCCAGCGTCTCTGGGACCTTGACCGCCATTGTCAGGACATCGAGATCCGGATCGACGCTCTGTGCGTCGGGACCCTGATGGCTAGGGATCTCGGGCTCGGGCACCAGCGTGTTCATGATTCCGCTCTCGTGGCTCTCCCAAGGATCCGTTGCGCGCCGCAACAGAGTGCCTCGGGCACGCTGAAGCAAGCCGGCACGCTTGAGCGCCGTCAGGGTCCGCACGATGGAGGTCGTGTTGCACGACACGACACGCGTCGCCTCGCGATCGAGCGCGCTGGCATAGTTGGACTCGGCGACGAAAGAGTGGCCTGTGGCCTCGTGTTTTTCGCCGCCCTGAAGAATGAACTTCAGGCTGCGGCGGCGATATACATCGATGTTCTTCGCGGCGACGCGTTTGGGCGTGCAGTCCACCACGACATCCGCCTGCCCGAGCAACTCGTCCAGCGTGCCGGTTACGTTCAAGCCGGCCGCACGCATTGCGCCCGCGTTTTCAGTGGTGGCGCCGAACAATGGGAAACCGTTCCCAATTACCATATGCGCCCGCCAGTCCGTCACGACGTCGGATACGCCGGCCATCGACATGTCCTCCTGAACGGCCACCGCGGCCGCCACCCGCTTGCCGATCACGCCATAGCCATTGACAGCGACGCGGATGCTCTTCAAGTCAGCCATGCGATCCCCTCTCCCTTTCAGTCCACCCTCTGCGGAACACGCCAGACTGCCATTCTTGATCGCCGGTGGGGCGTTCCGGTGTACGTTGAGATTCATGGCCCCTACGCCCGCCTCGGTCCTGGCGATCAACGGCGGCTCGTCGAGCATCAAGTTCGCGGTGTACCGGGCCGGCACAGTGCCGACGCTATCGTTATCCGGCGCGCTCGACCGGATCGGTCGAAGTGGAACGACGCTTTCGTGGCGCGCGACGGAAGGTGCGTCCCGCGAAGGTCACACGCAGGTGCCGGACGACAAGCTCACGACTGGTCCTCTGATCGACTGGCTTGAGGCGCGGGAGGAGTTCGCGGCGGTGAGGGCCGTGGGACACCGTGTGGTCCATGGGATGGCACGCACGGAGCCGGAGCGAGTCACCCCTGAACTGCTGGACGAACTGCATCGCACAACGCCGTATGCGCCGGATCATCTGCCTCGCGAGATCGAGTTGATCCAGGCGTTTGATGAGCGTCATCCCCACCTGGCGCAGGTGGCCTGCTTCGACACGGCGTTTCACGGCACGATGCCGCGTGTCGCCACGCTGCTGCCGATCCCGCGGCGCTACCAGGAGAGGGGCGTACAGCGTTACGGCTTTCATGGTCTGTCGTACGCCTATCTCATCGAGGAACTCGCCCGTGCCGCGGGGCTGGAAGCCGCCCGCCGCCGCGTGATTCTGGCGCATCTGGGTAATGGCGCCAGCCTGGCCGCAGTGCATGGAGGTTTGAGCGTGGACACCAGTATGGGTTTCACGCCCACGGCCGGGCTGTTGATGAGCACGCGGACGGGAGACCTGGACCCAGGGTTGGTGTCGTTCCTGGCGCACACCGAGCAGATGACCGTGCGGCAGTTCCATCAGATGATCAATCACGAGTCGGGGCTGCTTGGCGTGTCGGAGATCAGCGCCGATATGCGCGACCTGCTCGCACGTGAAGGCGACGATGTGCGGGCGGCGGAGGCCGTGGCGCTGTTCTGCTACCAGGCGAAGAAATGGGTCGGCGCCTTCGCCGCGGCGCTCGGCGGGCTGGACACGCTGGTGTTTTCGGCGGGTATCGGAGAGCGGAGCGCCTCGATTCGCGCCCGCATTTGTGAGGGCCTGGGTTTCCTTGGCATCGAACTGCATGACGGCCGCAACGCGGCGCACGGTGCGGTGATCTCGGCGGACGGCAGCGGGGTCACCGTGCGCGTCATTCCCACGAACGAAGAACTGATGATTGCCCGCTCGGTGTTCCGGGTGCTCCGCCTGGACACTGACACAACGGAACGTGAGCCATGACTGCACAAGCGCCCCCGCTCTCGAAAGCAGAACTTCGCAGCATCGACGCGTATTGGCGGGCCGCGAACTACCTCTCTGTCGGGCAGATCTACCTCTATGACAATCCGCTGTTGAAGAAGCCGCTGACCCTGGCGCACATCAAGCCGCGCCTGTTGGGACATTGGGGCACGACGCCGGGGCTGAACTTCGTGTATGTGCACTTGAATCGTGTGATCAAGGCACATGACTTGAGCGTCATCTACATCGCCGGCCCAGGTCACGGCGGTCCAGGGATGGTGGCGAACGCGTATCTCGAGCAGACGTACAGCGAGGTGTATCCACACATTTCGCAGGACGAAGAGGGGATGAAGCGCCTCTTCACACAGTTCTCGTTCCCAGGGGGCATTCCCAGCCATGTCGCGCCGGAGACGCCCGGCTCGATTCACGAGGGTGGGGAACTCGGCTACTCGCTGTCGCATGCCTTCGGCGCGGCGTTCGACAATCCCGATCTGATTGTCGCGTGCGTCGTCGGCGACGGCGAAGCGGAAACCGCTCCGCTTGCGACCAGCTGGCACTCCAACAAGTTCCTCAATCCGGTCCGCGACGGCGCCGTGCTGCCCATCTTGCATCTCAACGAGTACAAGATTGCGGGCCCGACCGTGCTGGCGCGTATTCCGCGCGAGGAATTGGAGGCACTGATCCGCGGCTATGGGTACGTGCCTCATGTCGTCGAGGGCGACGACCCGATGGACATGCACCAGCGCATGGCCGCGGTGCTCGACACCATCGTCAAGGAGATACGCGGCATCCAGCGCGACGCCCGCGCGAATGGGTTCACAGTGCGTCCGCGCTGGCCCATGATCATCCTCCGCTCGCCGAAGGGGTGGACCGGCCCGAAGGTGGTGGACGGGAAGCGGACCGAGGGAACCTTCCGCTCGCATCAGGTGCCGATGGGGGAGATGAGCCGGCCGGGCCATGTGAAGATTCTCGAGAAGTGGCTGAAAAGCTACCGTCCGCAGGAGTTGTTCGACAAGGCTGGCCGGCTGGCGCCCGACCTTGCCGCATTGGCTCCCGCAGGGGAGCGGCGCATGAGCGCCAATCCGCACGCCAACGGCGGTCTTCTGCTGCGTGACCTGCATCTGCCGGACTTCCGCGTCTATGCGGTGACCGTGCCGCGGCCGGGCGCCACCGACGCGGAGGCGACGCGCGTTCAAGGCGAGTTCATCCGCGATGTGATCACCCGCAACCCTGACAACTTCCGCGTGTTCAGCCCGGACGAAACCAACTCGAATCGGTGGAACGCCGTGTTCGAGGTGACGAATCGGTGTTCAACCGCGGAGATCCTCCCTGGTGACGACCACGTCGCGCCGGATGGCCGCGTCATGGAGATGCTCAGCGAGCACCAGTGCCAAGGCTGGCTCGAAGGCTACTTGCTCTCCGGGCGGCACGGATTCTTTCCCTGCTACGAGGCCTTCATCCACATCATCGATTCCATGTTCAACCAGCACGCGAAGTGGTTGAAGGTCTCGAACGAGACTCCGTGGCGACGACCGATCGCCTCGCTCAACTATCTGCTCACGTCCCACGTCTGGCGGCAGGATCACAACGGTTTCAGCCATCAGGATCCCGGCTTTATCGACCACGTGGTGAACAAGAAAGCTGACATCATCCGAGTCTATCTGCCGCCCGACGCGAACACACTCCTCTCGGTCACGGATCACTGCTTGCGCAGCCGCAACTACGTCAACGTCATCGTCGCCGGGAAGCAGCCATCGCCGCAGTGGTTGGACATGGACGCGGCCGTCAAGCACTGCACTGCCGGCCTTGGCATCTGGCCTTGGGCCAGCAACGATCAAGGCGGCGAGCCCGATGTCGTCATGGCGTGCTGCGGGGATGTGCCGACGCTGGAAACCCTGGCAGCGGTCGAGTTGCTGCGAAGCCACTTCCCTGACCTGAAAGTCCGAGTGATCAACGTGGTCAATCTCATGAGGCTCCAGCCACAGAGCGAGCATCCCCATGGCCTGAGCGACAAGGAGTTCGACGTTCTCTTCACGACCGACAAGCCGATCATCTTTGCCTATCACGGGTATCCGTTGCTCATCCATCGGCTGACCTATCGCCGCAGGAATCATCACAACCTGCACGTACGCGGCTACAAGGAAGAGGGCACGACGACGACCCCCTTCGACATGGTCGTGCTGAACGACCTCGACCGCTTTCACCTGGTGGCCGATGTCATCGACCGAGTGTCAGCGCTTGGTCCTCGCGCCGCGTACGCGCAGCAAGCGATCCGGGACAAGCTGATCGAGCACAGGCAATACATCGCCAGGTACGGCGAGGACATGCCAGAGGTTCGCAACTGGCGATGGAGCCTGGGCACACCTACACGGACCGTGCGGCGGCGTCATAAGGCCACCGCCCGTTAGAACATCGTGCCGGATACACCTCGTGTCATCACGCTGTCACCCCGAGACCCCGATGCGGTCTTGTTCGATCTCGACGGCGTGCTGACCAGGAGGCGTTCATTCACGCTCGAGTGAGTAGGGCGACGCGTCGATCACGGCCACACATGAGACCCACCGCCTCTGCATCCTCGGCGATCGTCAAAAGCATCCGGACATATGTGCGCCCCGCTCTCGCGAGGATTGGCCGCTCGGCGCTCATCGGCATCATCGCGGTTGCCGCGCTCATCGGTGTCCAGCATGTATCTCGTGGTACTGCCGTTCGGCATGTCCAAGGCGTCGGGGCCGACGGCACTCCGGTGGCACCGGGCGAGGCCCAGTTTCCACTTAGCGTGGCCATGCTCACCGGGACCGTACTTCTTCCGGCGAACAAGGTTGAGATCGCCCTGAATGGCGATGGCACGTACACGAGGCTTTGGGACGATCTTAGGTCCGCGCGTCAGTCGATCACGTTGCAGCTGTATTACGGCCAGAGCGGCAAGGTCGCCGACACGCTCCGTCAAGTTCTCGCCGAACGGGCAGCCGACGGTGTCAGAGTGTTCCTGCTTTACGACGCGTTTGGATTTCAGCGGATGCCATCCGACCACCGGGCGGCACTTCGCGAAGCCGGTGTCGTTGTGGTGCCGTTTCGACCTCTTCAGTTGTCGACCCTGCACCTGGCGCAGAATCGCTCCCACGTACGTGGCATCGTGGTTGATGGGCGCATCGGATGGACCGGCGGTTTCAGCATTGACGACCGGTGGCTCGGGAACGGCCGCGCGAACGGCAGCTGGCGGGAAACCAACGTCCGCTTCGAAGCTCCGGCAGTCCGGCAACTCCAGGCCGCATTCGCGGCGGCGTGGGCGGAGGCGACGGGCACTCTGTTCAGTGGGCGTGCAACAGTCGCGGGCGGCGAGGGCGATCCCGCGCTTGCCGGCCTTCTTTACGCCGCGCCGACGATGGGGAGCACTGCCGCGGAGCGCTTCTTCGCGATGACCATCGCGGGCGCGAGGAGGACGCTCTACATCACGAATTCCTACTTCGCCCCTGAGAAAAACTTCGTCGGGCTCCTGGCCGCCGCTGCGCGGCGCGGTGTGGACGTGCGTATCCTGACCGGCGGCCCCCGCACCGATGTGCGAACCGTCCGCCTGGCCGGTCGCGCACAGTATGAACCGCTGCTGGAAGCCGGCGGGCGCATTTACGAGTGGCAGCCCACAACGCTTCACGCCAAAACATTCGTTGTGGACGGCCTCTGGTCCACTATCGGCTCGATGAACTTCGATAATCGATCGTTGACCCTCAACGACGAGTCTACTCTGATGATTCTGGACGATAACGTCGGACAGCAGATGAACGCGATCTTCATCGCTGACCTCAATCATGCTGAGGAGATCACGCTGCTGCGCTTTCGTCAACGGCCGTGGGTGCAGCGCCTCATGGAACGGCCGGCCAGGCTCATTCAACGACTGCTCTGACATGCTGTCCAGCGGCAGCGAATCAGAACGACACGACATGATTGGCAGGCGCCTGTTCGTCCTTCTCGCGTGTCTGTTCGTTGTCATGATCGGCTTCGGAATCACCCTTCCGGTGCTTCCGTTTTACGTCGAGCGGCTGGCACAGGCGGAAGGAGCGACGCCACAGACCGTCGTCATGCACGTGGCGTTGCTGACCGCCGCGTACCCGCTCGGCCAGCTCGTGTTCGCCCCGGTTTGGGGGCTGTGGTCAGATCGAACGGGCCGAAGACCGCTACTGCTAATGGGCATGGCGGGGTACGTCGTCGCGCAGATTCTCTTCGGCTTGGCCACCTCGCTGTGGCTGCTGTACGCCGCGCGTATTCTGGGAGGCATCCTGTCCTCGGCCACGCTGCCGGTCTCGGCCGCGTACGTCGCGGATGCAACCACTGTCGCAGAACGTGGTCGAGGGATGGCGTGGCTCGGCACGGCGACGAGCCTCGGCTTCGTCGTTGGCCCAGCGCTTGGCGGGATTTTGGCCGGTCGCGATCTTCATCTCACCGCGCGCTACGGTCATTTGATGATTGATGGCTTCTCGGTGCCGTTCTTCGCGGCGGCCGCACTGGGGCTCGTCAGTCTTGCCGGGGCGATGCGCTGGTTGCCGGAGTCCCTCCCCTCCCATGCGCCTCGATCCCGAAGCGCGGAGCCAGACTGGCGAACACTGGTACGGAGCCTCGGCCCGCTCCTCGGTCTGGCGCTTGTGGCGCAATTCGCACTCGCGATGTTCGAGGCAACCTTCGCTCTTCATGCCCAAGCGGTCCTCAATTACGGCCCGGCGGAAATGGGAGCCGTCTTCGTGACGTGCGGGTTCGTGATGGCCGTCTTTCAAATTGGGGCGAGCGGCCTCCTGGCTGGGCGCGTCGGCGCGATGGGTCAAATCGGCATGGGCTTGGCCTTGATGGGGACCAGTCTCGCGGTCCTGATGCTGCCGAGCAGGATGTTGTCTGTTTTGGCCGTGGTCGGGCTGCTCGCGCTGGGCATGGCTCTCATCGCTCCGAACCTTTCGGCCCTGATCTCAACACGCGGTGGGAGCCGCGCCGGCACAGCACTCGGTGCCCAGAATGCGGCCAACAGCCTCGGGCAGGCGAGCGGTCCGCTGGTCGGAGGCGCGCTTTTCGTATGGCAGATGAACGCGCCGTATCTGCTCAGCGGAGGAGTGCTGGTGGCCCTCGCGCTGATGATCGGGTGGAAGGCACTCGCCGGACGACGCTGATGGATCGGTCTATGGACCATGTGATTCGACCTGACTTCGGCGAAACGAGGCTGGACGCGCTGCAGCGTCACGCGTTCGCGTACTTCCTGAACGAGACCAATGCGGCAAACGGTCTCGTGGCGGACAGAACGCAACCGGGTGCTCCAGCGAGCATCGCCGCCGTCGGTTTCGCGCTGGCGGCGTATCCGGTCGGAATAGAGCGGGGGTGGATGACCCGCGCTGATGCGATCGAGCGAACGCTGGCGCTGTTGCGGTTCTTCTGGACCAGCCCGCAGGGCACGGCGCCCGACATGACCGGGCACAAAGGCTTCTACTACCACTTCCTCGACATGACGACCGGAAGGCGCGCCGACCTGTGCGAGTTGTCGACGGTCGATACCAGTTTCCTGGTGGCTGGCATCCTGGCCGCCGCGGAGTACTTCAGTCAGGACACCGAGGCCGAGCGGGAGATCCGCACACTCGCCGACGCACTGTACCGTCGCGTCGATTGGCAATGGGCGTGCGCCGGTGGCGCAACGGTCACTCATGGGTGGAAGCCCGAGAGCGGCTTTCTGCCCTACCGTTGGGAAGGCTACGACGAGGCCATGCTCTTGTATGCGCTCGGTCTCGGCTCGCCGACGTATCCGTTGCCAACGGAGAGCTACGCGGCGTGGACCGCCACCTATCAGTGGAAGGGCATCTACGGCTACGAATTGCTCTATGGTGGTTCGCTCTTCATCCATCAGTACTCGCACGTGTTTGTGGACTTCCGAGGGATCCAGGATGCGTTTGCGCGAGACAAGGGCATCGACTACTGCGAGAACAGCCGCCGCGCGACCTACGTCCAGCAAGCGTACGCGATCCGGAATCCTCTTGAATTCGAGGGCTACGGGCAGTACTTCTGGGGCTTGACCGCGAGCGATGGCCCAGGCTGGACGACCCAGCGTGTGCGCGGCATCGAGCGCACGTTCTTTGACTACGTCGCACGCGGGGCGCCGTATGGCCCGGACGACGGGACCGTCGCGCCGTGGGCTGCGGTCGCGTCGCTTCCGTTCGCTCCGGAGATCGTGCTGCCAACGGTTCAGCACTTTCAGGACGTCTATCCGCAGGTCACCGGCGAGTATTGCCTGCGGTGCAGCTTCAATCTGACCTTTCCGCACGCGAACGATGCAGGCCTCGGCTGGACGTCGCCGTACCATTTCGGGATCAACCTCGGTCCGGTCGTGTTGATGTGCGAGAACTACCGGTCGGGGCTGCTCTGGAGGCTGATGGGCGCGTGCCCGTACGTGGTGACGGGACTGCGGCGGGCGGGATTTACCAATGGCTGGCTATGATGCAACCGGACGATTGTTCAGGTTGCAGGCATGAGCCGGCCCTTCACCCGAGCGCTCAGTCTCGCATCGGGTAAGCCGTCTAGCGTGCCTCTTCGATGATTCTCAAGACGACACTCTCCACCTCCGCCGCCAGTCCTTCGATCCCGGCGCGCGGAAAAAACTCCGCAATCGACGAAGGAAGCAGGGTGCTAATCTCGGTTTTGCCGCCCTGCACGTAGACGCTGATGGGACAGGGAAGCATCAGGGAAATCTTTACATCCTTATTCAGCACTTGGCTGGCGTACTTGGCGTTGCAAATCTCGATGATCTTCAGAGGCTCGCGTGGAAACCCCTTCTCTGCCAGGGTCGCGGCCACATCGTGTGTGTGCAGGACTCGAAAACCCATCTCGGCCGACTTTCTCTCGATCGCCAATACCGCTTCTTCAAAAGGTTTCTCCGACGTGACGGTGTGTTCGAATGTTCTCGTGCTGTTCATGAGACTGCTCTCCTTCAGTGAATTCTTTCCCTCTAGCTCACCCGGAAGTTCCGCATCATCCCCATATCTTCGTGTTCGAGGATGTGGCAGTGGTAGAGATACAGCCCCGCGTGTTTGGTAAAGGTCACTTGCACGCGGACCGTCTCGCCCGGCAGCACCAGCACCGTGTCCCTCCAGCCGTCATCGACGATGCCCTCGCGCAGCGCGTTTGTCGTGCGTCCTCCCGTGCGCTCGAGCACCCGGAACTGGCGGCCGTGGAGGTGAATCGGATGGGCCATCTCCATGCCCATGCCGTTCGGCTGGTTCACGAATTCCCACACGTGCGTCGAGCCAACCTGCACCGTCTCGTCGGACGCCACCCCGTCCATTAAGAACGTCCGGCCAGCGAGCATCCACTGCATCTGTTGGAAGTGCAGCGGCACGCGCCGGAACCTCGCGTCGGCGCCGGCGTACCACGACGCGTCGAACGTCGGCAGGCGCCCGGGGACTTGGAACGCCGGACCCGTGCGTGCCCGCAGGCGCAATGTCATCACCCGCAAAAGCGCGCCGCTCGGCACCGGCGCGGTGTTGCCCATCATCCCCGCCCCGCCGCCCGCGTCGACTTCTGGGAAGGCCAGGCTGTCGAGGTGCACGTCGGTGCCGGGGCCGAGGTCCGTGAGATCCAGCAGCACGTCGGCGCGCTGGCCCGGAGCCAGCGTCAGTACGCGCTGGTCAAGCGGGCGTTCCAGCAGTCCGCCATCGCCGCCAATCACCGTCATGGGCAGATCGCGGCTCCAGCCTAGTTTGTAGATGCGGGCGTTCGATCCATTCAGCAGCCGCACGCGGTGCCATCCGGCGTCCACCTCCCGCGTCGGCTGCGGCTGGCCGCTCACCAGCACGCGGTCCCCAAGGAAGCCGTTCATCATTCCCATGCCCATACCCATCCCCATCCGGCCCCCGGCTTGGTAGATGAGTTGGTTGCGCGCGTCGAAGCGGCGGTCCTGAAGCACGCACAGCAGCTCGGCCTCGCCCGAGGGCAGCGCCAGCGCATCTTCGTCAGCGTCGCTCACCAGCAGCAGGCCGGCCAAGCCCTGGTACACCTGCGCGCCCGTGCGCATGTGCGGATGCGGGTGGTACCAGTACGTGCCCGCGCGATTGGTAACTTCGAAGTCGTACACGTACTCCTGACCGTGGCCTATAGCCAGGCGTGGATGGCCGTCCGCACTGTCGGGCACGTCAAGGCCGTGCCAGTGGACGATCGAGTCTTCGCCGAGCTGGTTGGCGAAACGGACGCGGACCTGTTGGCCGCGGCGCAGGCGGATGACCGGGCCCAGGTACGAACCGGGGAGTGTCTCGAGGGTGTCGGCCGGGCCTTTGAGCAGCCGGCCCGTGAAGCGCCACACGCGCGTGGGCGCGCCGGGGAGCAACGCAACTTCGTCGGGCGCCGCGGTCAGGGTGAACTCGACGTCGGGCGCGAACCCGAATGGTGGTGTGGTCTGCCGCGAGAACGCGGCCGGACTCGGGTCGGCGGACACCCCGCCGCACCCGGTGGCTCCGGCGAGGGTGGACAGGCTCAAGAGACGAAGGAGGTCGCGGCGCTTCATGGGTGTCTGTCCGAATTCGTCTCCCAGAGGCTCAATGCTTCATGTCGCCCATCTGTTTCATCATCGGGCACATGGCCATCGAGGCCGCCCCTGCCTGCATGTGCTCCATCATGTGGCTCATCATGCCTTCCTGCATTTTCATCATGACGTCGCGCATCGTCCGGCGCTCGGTCACCATTTCGTTGACGACAGCCGCAGTCGCCGCCATTTTCTCCTTGCCCGACGCGGTGTTCATCTTGGCGACGAGATCATCGAGCCGTTGATCAGCGGCCTTCATGGCGGTCATCATTTTTTCCCGCTCGGCCATCATCGCCTGGCACTTGGCCTCCATGCCGGAGGCCGGCTTCACTTGGCCGGTCGCCGCATGCTGGTGATCCTGCGGCGTCTGCGCGGCGAGTCCGGGTGCCACCGACATCAGGACCACCGCGCAACCTGCCACCATAGCGGTTCGCATTCTGTTGACTCTCATGATCGACTCTTTCTGAGTTCACCAGTGAATCTCTCATCGTGACTGAGGAGCTGTGATCGAGCTGTGCTCATTTGCACACAGAAACCGCGCTGGAGATGCTTGGGCCGATGCCGGATTCATTTCCTCAGTCTCAACAGTCGCGCGTTGATGGCCACGATCACTGTGCTCGCCGACATGAACACCGCTCCCATCGCGGGCGTGAGCAGGACGCCCCACGCGTACAGGGCTCCGGCCGCGAGCGGAAGGGCCACAACGTTGTAGCCGGTGGCCCAGAGCAGGTTCTGAACCATCTTCCGATACGTGGCGCGCGAGAGCCGCACGATGGCCACGACATCCAGCGGATTGCTACGCACCAGAATCACATCGGCGGTCTCCACGGCCACGTCGGAACCGGCGCCAATGGCGATGCCCACATCCGCCTGCGCCAGAGCCGGCGCATCGTTCACGCCATCGCCAGTCATCGCCACCAACACACCACGAGATTGGACTTCTTTGACTTTGGCGGCTTTGTCCTTGGGCAGGACTTCGGCGAAGTATTCATCCAGCCCGACCTGGTCCGAGACCCATTTGGCCGTCGCCTTGTTGTCGCCCGTCAGCATCATGCAGCGGATGTCGAGTGCCTTGAGGGCATCGATCGCTTGCTTCGCCTCGGGTCGAACAATGTCGGCCAACGCAATCGCGCCTTTCAACGTCCCGTCGACGAGAATGAATACGACTGTCTTGCCCTGGGCTTGCAAGGGCTCCACGCGCGGGTCGGTGAGCGCGATGTTGTTGTCGCGCAAGTAGCCGGGACTAACCACCTTGATGTCTTTGCCCTCGACCCGGCCCTCGGCACCCTTGCCTGTGAGACTCTTGAAGGCATCCACGGGCAGCTTCTTTTCTGAAGCCGCAGCAATGGCCTTGGCGATCGGGTGTTCGGAATGTGCATCCACAGAGGCCGCGTAGGTGCGCAGCATGTCTTCGGTGATGTCCTCACCAAGGATCAGGGTGTCGGACACGCCAAATCGGCCCTCAGTCAGCGTGCCGGTCTTATCAAAAATGATGGCCTGCAGTTTCCGAGCGCCCTCGAAGGCCACACGATTACGAATGAGCAAACCGTTGCTCGCGGCCAGCGCGGTAGAGACGGCAACGACCAGCGGCACGGCGAGGCCCAGGGCATGCGGGCAGGCGATGACCATCACGGTGACGGTGCGCTCGATAGCGAACGCGAAGTCCTGGCCCACGACTACCTGCCAGATAAAGAAGGTGATCACGCCTCCGCCCAGCGCAACGATCGTGAGCCACAGCGCCGCGGTGTTGGCGAGGTCCTGGGTCTTTGATTTGCTTTCCTGAGCCTGTTTGACGAGATCGATGACCTGCGACAAGAACGAGTCCTTGCCGGTGCCCTTAACCTCGATGGTCAGCGACCCTTCCCCGTTGATGGATCCGCCGATGACCTTGCCGCCGGTCTTCTTAGCCACGGGGGTCGACTCACCGGTGAGCATCGCTTCATCGACCGAGCTCTCGCCGGCGACGATGACCCCGTCTGCGGGAATCTTTTCACCGGGCTTGATCAAGACCTTGTCATCCACCGCCAGTTCGCTTAGCGGCACGTCCTTCACGCTGCCGTCTGGCATGAGCTTGTGGGCATCGGAGGGCATGAGTTTGGCCAGCTCCTCCAACGCCCGCGACGCGCCCATCACGGAGCGCATTTCGATCCAATGCCCGAGCAGCATGATGTCGATCAGTGAGGCCAGCTCCCAGAAGAACAGGTTGCCAGTCAGGCCGAATACAACCGCGCTGCTGTACAGATACGCCGTAGCGATGGCCACCGAGATGAGCGTCATCATCCCCGGCCGCCGGGATTTGAGTTCCTCGACAAAGCCTGTGAGGAACGGCCAGCCGCCATACCAGAACACCGCGGAAGACAGACCAAACAGCACGTAGAGGTCGCCGGAAAAACTGATCGCTTCTCCCAGTCCCACGAGCGATTGGAGCATCGGCGACAGGACGAGAATCGGCACGGTCAGGACCAGTGAGATCCAGAACCGTTTCCGGAAATCCGCCGCCATGTGCGCATGGTGTGCCGTTCCCGCGTGTGGCGCTTTCGTTTCGGTCACCTTCTTCGTCAGATCGTCGTGGGCCGGCACTGTTGTTGGCTTGTTCTGCGTTGCGTGTTCGTGTTCCTTCATCGCGCGTCTCCTGTCATCTCACGGCAAAACAGAACGTCTGTCGTCACGCTAGCGAGCGGCGCGCGCACTCAACACGTTATACAGGGGCACCCAAATTAGAGCGACATACCACCCGTAGCCGTAGCTCTCCACGAGACCGAGCAGGAAGCTCGACCAACTGATCCACGTGAATCCGGGAAGCAGGGCCTGCCAGCTTCGATACATGGCCATTTGCGGGAATACGAGATCGAATCCCACGCACAACACGAACGTGATGGCCAGAAACAGGCTCGTGGCATGGCCAAACGCCACCAACGAGAGACTGTGCTTCATTGGGCACCTTCCTGAACCGAGGCGTATTGGTTCGGATTCGCGTCGAACTTATCAAGACACGCCCGTGAGCAGAGCCGATACTCACGGCCTCCGTACATCTTTACGTAGCCTTGCCCGGGCGCCACGTCCAGCGCGCACACGGGATCCCTGGCGTTGGGGCCTCGCTCATGTCCGCCGTGCTCGGCGCGGCCACCCCCGCCGTGTCCGTGCACCATATGAGCGCCGCAACCGAAGCGCATCATGAAATAGAACAACGCCGCAAAGAGCAGCAGCGAGCCGAAGCCTTCCATGGCAGTTCCCTTCGGTTAGCGTTCGGGTTACGTGACGTTTCCTCACTCCGTTCGTGGTTGGCCGACATCTGGTCCTACAGCCTTTGTCAGATGGTTCCGAAGCGCCGGGATGACGTGCCGCTGACAGCACTGAGGCATCTCCGCCCGCAGGAGTTCGAGCGCGCGCGCGGCCTTGTCGAGAAAGTCGGACGACGACTCGACGATGAACCGCTTCGGATGCAACTCCCATGCGTGTGCGATCCGCGCGTCGACGGCCGCGGCTGTCGTCGCTGATTCGATCCGCAGTGGATTCTGATGGTTGTACCCCTGGTTGGCGGCAGGCGTGCGCAGATGGATAACCGCATCGTAGCGTGCGAGCTCGAGTGTGAGCGTCGTGCTCAGCGATGACCAGAATTCCTCCACCGGACCCGGCCAGTATGCAATCCCATCGAGCGTGCCTCGATCGCAGAGCACAATGGCTGCGCCATGATGATCGCCAATGACCTCGAGCTCGCGCTGGACGTAATAGATCGCCCGTTGCGCCGAGCGCAGGCAGTCCGGATCGTTCTCCCGAGGAAAGCCGCCGCCGAACACCACACTCGCCGCTTCCTGCAGGACCCTCACGTGCGAGCAGAACGACTGGCGAATCAGCTCGAGCACAGCCGTCTTTCCGGCACCGGGCCCACCTGTCAGCACAACCCGTCGTCGCTCATGACTTTCCTTGCACTCGCACGTCACCATGCGCCCTCCTTACGTCGGGTTTCTCGACTGGCGCTCCTCGCGCGGCGTCCACTCCCCATTTCTCGATAAGGGCGAGCACACCGAATGCCGGATCTCTGATCTGCGCGTGCCGTAGGACGTTCCAATGCGTCCTCAAGTAGCGCTGAAGGAATTGCACCACGTGTCGCATCGGCACGGTCGTCCCGGCCGGTTCGGGGTGGTTCGCCTGGACGTCTCCAAACGCCACCATCCGAATGGAATGGCCGGTCGGTGCCACGACGTGGCGGCGGGCGAGCAACTGTTGGACTAGATCTTCCGCGTGGTCCGACGGACAGCAGCCGAAGCGCACGAGAGCGATTTGGAGCACTACTGGATCGCGCATCGCGTCGTTGAACCGGGCCGCACCCTCTTTCACCTCGCCGATAATCATGTCCGGCCGATCCGCCGGACACTGAAGGATTGGATCGGTTACCCGCTCGCCCAGTGCTCGCCGTCCCCGCCCACGGATCACATCGTGGCCAGCACCTGCAAATCGGAAGGCGAGAATGTCGAGATCGGTGACGGTCCTGGCATGGTCGCCACGATAGGCCTCCAGTACCGGGTATTCCGCAACCGTGAAATACCCGTTCACATGAAGGTACGCTTGCACGAGAGCGACGGACGTATCCACGCGACCTCCCTTATGAACGGCCAGGCTGCCGATGTCGAACGTACGCGTAAGGGCTCACCGGTGGTCGGCATGGTGCCCTCCGGATGAATCTGTGTTGAACGGAGCCGACCCTCGACGGGCCTTACGCGCCCGCCCGCGACCAAACCCGATCTCCTGGGCTTCACCCGCGCAGCAGGGTGCCCGCCCGTCACAGCCCGGGTGTTCGCAGCGAAATCGGAATGTCAAACGTTTCGCCGACACTGGGAAGGGCCCCAGCGTGACTTGAAAGCGTCTGGCCCCCGCCATCACGCCGCCCACAGCCACGAGATTCACAGCTTCTGCCCGTACGTCGTCGACCTCGTACGTCAACCGGCCGGGACAGTTGGTGCGGATCGAGACCTGATCGGTGGGTCGAATTGAGACCAGAGGATGCGTGAAGGTCCACACGATCGGGTGCGCGACGATAAAGTCGTCGAGGACTTCAGGCACCTGAACGCCGAGCGCCTCGTATACGTCGCGAAGATGCCCGCGGAACAGCTCGTCGAACGTGGCGTCGTTCCGCGACTCCTGGTCGCTGCCGAACCACCAGTACCAGTCGGACCCCTCGGCAGCGAACAGCGACTGGCGTGCCCGCTCGCTCGCTGGTGCTTCTCCGGTCGCAGCAGAGTACGCATCTCGGGCCGTGCCAAGCAGGTTCCAGGCAAGGTTCTCTTCCGGCTCACCTATCCACGTCCCCAGATCCACTCCAGACGCAGAGCCGGGCTCATCGATCCATGACCCCGTTGTGAGGTCATACACACGCGCAAGTGTATTGGGCGGATGTGGGTCTATTCCACGTTCGGTATCGCCCCGCAAATACTCGGAAAATGTGACCGACTTTACTCGGGGATCGCTGGCCAGCCAGCGATAGAGCGCGCGCAGGAATGGCCGCCCATCATCCGGGTATCCTCCCCAGGCGTTCTCACCATCGAGCGCAATGGTGAGCACTCGATCGGCGTCGTCGTGCAGGCGAGTGAGGAACCGTGCTTCGAGTGTTCGCACGAAGTCGTCCACGGCTTCCTGAGGATTCGCATACCGCCCGTAACGAAACCCGATCCCGTCCGATAGATCGGTGTCGCGGAAAAACAACGCGGCCGGTGTCGCGTCATCCGAGGCTCGATACGGCTGACAGAGGACATCGGGTTCAGATGTTCGATACCCCCACTGTCCTGACCGCGCCAGCACACCGGCGTCCGTGGCGAGCCAGGTGATCCCGTCACGCCAGATCATCTCGACGGCCTCGATCGATACGGCAGCCTCCGCAGGCCACATACCCGCCGGACCTCTGCCGAAACGTGCGGTGTAGTCCTCGGTCGCCAGCGCGATCTGCGCCGCGGCGTCTTCAGGATGCGCGAACCGGATTGGAAGGGACGTTCCAGGCCGGTCCACACACGCGTGGTCCGTGTCGATCAGGAGCGGCAGAATCGGGTGAAACATCGGCGTCGTACTGACCTCGATGTGGCCGGACGCCTGCAACTCGCGATGGATCGGCACAATCCCGCGCAGGATCTTGTACTGCTCTTCAATCATCGCCATGACGTCGTCATGAGAGAACCCGCGCTGCTGCGCGACAAATCGATGCACGTTGACGGTGTCACCCGTGATCAACCGCGCGTCGGCCGCGCGAAACTCGTGTCCAAACCACGCAAGGTTGAACCACATCTGTAGGTCCCTGATGTCTTGTCGTGAGAAACGTGCGCCGCTTGTACGCTGTTCGAACAGTTCGCGATAGCGAGGGTGCACGTACACCTGGCGGTGCCAGTCCGCGTCAAAGAACGTGGAGACCAGGTCCTCAATCTCTGCTCTCGTGAGCTTTTCAGCCGGCCGACGAGTCAGTTCGAGGGCGGCGTCGGTTGCACCATGGTGCAGGTAGTCGTCGATCTGGCGGAGGAGCACCGGCGTGAGATTGATCGTGACGTGCACGTCGTGTTCGGCGGCGAGCGCGGCCATCGAGTAGTAGTCGCGAATCGCGTGGAGCCGGACCCAGGGGTATCGATAGCTTCCTGACGGAGTGGACGCGGCAGGATCGCGGTACAGCGGTTGGTGTTGGTGCCAGAGCCACGCGATATACAGGGTGGGCCTGACGCGTATCGCGAAGGGAGTCGTTTCTACGTTATCCCCGTCGGACGACGCATGAAAGGTGTACGTGACCTGGTCGCCGTCTGAGAATGGCCCGAGGCGTGCCGTCCAGTAGCTGTTGACGCCGGTGTTGTACTGCCACTCCGCGGCAACTGTTCCGTCGGTGCGGTTCCCATTCGCGCCGACACAGGCCCACACGATCCAGACCGACTGGCCGGGACCAATGGGCCAGGTGCCGATCGTCAGCTGCACGGTCTGCGTGGCACTGACTCGTCGTGGTGTGCGCGGCGCGTCCGCAGTGTCATGCCAGATGTTCATCGCAGCGCCTCATTCTCCTGACCGCGCGACCATCAGGCGGCCCTCACGCGACCACCGGAGCATGCCTCGAGCGACGAGCACGTCGATCACGCAGCGGCAGGTGCCGGAGTCGCAGCCCCAGAGCCTGCGAGCCTGATCCATCGTCAAGGCCAGGCCGGGCATCTCGCGATACTCACCCAGGATGCGCTCGATCAAGCCGGCCTCGACCGAATCGTCAATCGCCATCATGGTGCGCCCCTCCATAGCCTCTTAACGCGCCGCCCGCGCGATCCAGCGGCGGGCGAGCTTCGAGATCTCGATGACCGTGACAGGGCCAAGAGCCACCAGCAGTGTCAGCGCACAATCCGCTGCCGACAGCGGTCCGATCTCGAACATTGCTTGCGCTACCGGAATGTGATGAATACCCAGCTGCAGCAGGACGGAGAACACGACGACGCCCAGCAGCCGCATGTTCGTGAACGCGCCGACCTCCCAGAACACCCGTGTGGTGCTCCGTGCGGCAAACGCGCGGAACAGCTCGCCAAACACCAGGACGGAGAATGCGAGATTGCGGGCTTCCGTCAGATCGCGCGCGTTCAGCGCCCACACAAACACGCCCAGAGTGGCGGCGGCCTGGAGGAGACCCGTTGTGATAATGAACCGCCACTGTGCGTGGCCGAGCATCGGCTCGTCGGGATGCCGCGGCGGCCGCTGAAGGACGTCCGCTTCCGGCGGATCCACGACGAGCGCCAGAGCCGGAAGCCCGTCGGTCACCACGTTGATCCACAGCAAGTGCAGCGGGAGCAGCGGCAGCGGCAAACCGCTGAGAACCGCCACGAGCATGACCGTCAGCTCCGCCGCGTTGCCCGACAACAGGTACACAAGCGTCTTGCGAATGTTGTCGAAGATCCCGCGTCCCTCGGCAACGGCCGCGACGATGCTCGCGAAGTTGTCGTCGGCCAGGACCATGTCCGATGCTTCACGGGTCACTTCCGTGCCCGTCCGTCCCATGGCGATGCCGATATGCGCTTCGCGCAGCGCCGGGGCATCGTTGACGCCGTCACCTGTCATCGCCACGATGGCGCCGCGCGCCTTCCACTCGCGCACAATCCGGATCTTGTCCTCCGGTGTGGCTCGTGCATGGACGACGTCAGCCTCGACATCGTGGCTCGACACGATGCCGAGCTCCCGCGCGATGGCGCGGGCCGTCAGCTGATGGTCGCCCGTGATCATGACCGTCGTGATGCCCGCGGCACGTGCGGCAGCCACCGCCTCAATAGCCTCCGTTCGTGGCGGGTCAGCAATGCCGATCAGCCCGATCAGTGTGGCGCGTTGATCGGCGCCGGCCGGCGATACAGCGATGGCGAGGACCCGAAGACCGCGCTCCGCCATCTGCGTGTTGGCCTGCGATGCGTCACTGACGTCCCCCACGCACAGTGGCAGCACGGTTTCAACGGCGCCCTTGATATACACATGGCCGTCCGCGCGCTCGATCGACATGCGCTTGAGGACGGCGTCGAACGGCACCTCCGTGACCCGGGCATTCGTGCGTTCAATTTCGTCGCGGTGGATCCCGCGTTCGGCGGCCGCTATCAGAATCGCCACTTCGGTGGGATCGCCGACGCCGGTCTGGGCGTCCCCACGAATCTCGGCGTCGCAGCAGGCCGCCGCCGCGAACAACAGCTTGGTGTGGTCGGGGCCCCAGAGCTCGCGCACGCGCATGACGCCGGTCGTGAGGGTGCCCGTCTTGTCCGTGCAGATCACGGTGGCGCAGCCGAGCGTTTCAACCGCGGGCAACCGCCGGACGAGCACGTGGCGCGCCGCCATCCGCTGCACGCCGACCGCGAGCGCGATCGTGACGACGGCCGGCAGACCTTCCGGAACGGCCGCGACCGCCAGCGAAACCGCCGCCATGAACACCTGGAGGAGCGGCCACCCGCGCAGCAGCCCTGCCAGCGCGACAACCGCCACGATTCCGCCGCAAATGTACAGGAGGGTCTGACTGACTCGCGCAAGCCGCCGCTGCAGCGGGGTCACACTGTCCTCCGCCGTCGACAGAAGATGAGCGATTCTGCCAAGCTCGGTCTGCATCCCTGTCGCGACGACTTCCGCGAGGCCGGTCCCGGTCGCGACGGAGGTGCCCATGAACACGAAGTCATGACGCTCGGCGAGCGGTGTCTCGGCTGTCGTCGGCGCGGTCGTCTTCTCGACCGGCGCGCTTTCGCCCGTCAACGGCGCCTCATTGGTGGTCAGCGCGTGAGCGGTGTGCAATCGCGCGTCTGCGGCGGCGACGTCGCCGGCCTCGAGCACGAGAAAGTCGCCGGGAACGATGGCGTCGGCCGGGATCATGACGCTGTGGCCGTCCCGCATCACGCGCGCCCGTGGAGCGGTCATCGAGCGCAGCGCCATCACCGCACGCTCGGCCCGGTGTTCCTGAAGAAACCCGATGACCGCGTTGACAATGACGATGGCGCCGATCGCGCCCGCGTCGAGCAGCTCACCGAGCGCCGCGGAGAGCACGCTCGCGCCGACGAGCAACCAGATAACGGGGCTCGCGAACTGGCGAGCGAAGAGAGCGAGGGCGCTCTGGGATTCTTCACGACGGATTTCGTTCGGACCAAACTCACTCAGCCGCCGCTGCGCCTCCGTTGAGGAAAGCCCTGAGCGGACGGGAGCCCCATCAGGTTTGCTTTCGCCGATGCCGACAGACGGTGCAACCGGAGATGAGTTCATTGTCGCCATGGCCTTGCCTCTCAGCGCCTGACGAACAGGAGCGCGACAACGGTCGCCAGCAGCAGCCAGCAGACCCAGTACAGAGCGACGACCCACGGCCCGGTCTCGGCCTGTGCCTGCGCTTCCAAGCGGTGCTTGTCCCACATACCAAAGCCGTGAGCGACTACTCCGGCAAGCACAATGAAGCCGGCGCTAGTTGCGAACCAGTGCGGGAACAGTGCTCCCAGGCCGACCCCGAGTACTAATGCGCCGATACCCGACGTCAGTTCGGCAAGCTTCAGTCGAGTCATGCGGCATCTCCCGGTGTAGCCGCGGTGAGGGGAGCCACTGCAACTGCGTTGGCAACCCGGACCTGGTGCCGGCGCCACATGGCGTACGCGGCTGGGAGTACCAGCAGGGTGAGCAGCATGCACGACCACAGGCCACCGACGACGGGTGCCGCGGTCCGCGCCGATACATCAGCGCCGACACCAGATTCCCACAGCAGCGGCAGCAACCCGAGGCCGGTCGTCGCCACCGTCATCATGAGCGGGCGGACGCGGGCGCTCGCGCCCTCGACGACGGCGGCATCCACGTCCGCCGGTGTCTGAATGCGCCCTTCACGCATGTGCCGTGCGAACGCCTCATCGAGATACACCACCATCACGATCCCGGTTTGCGCCGCGATCGCGGTGACCGCGATGAGCCCGACCCACACCGCCGTCGACAGGTTGTAGTCCATGAACGCCAGCAGCCAGACGCTGCCCGCAACCGCAAATGGCAGGGTGGACAACACGAGAAACGTCTGCGGCCATCCGCGCATGGCGAGGTAGAGCAGCGCCACGACGAGGACCAGCGTGAGCGGAATCACGTAGCGGAGCCGCGCCTCCATCTCCGCGAGGAACTCGTACTGGCCGGTCCACTGCAACCGGTAGCCCGCGGGCAATGACAGTTGCGATGCGACGACGGCTTTCGCATCGTCCACCCAGCCGCCGAGGTCGCGCTCGGTCGGATCGATGTCGGCGAACACGTAGCCGACGAGCACGCCGTTCTCGTTCTTGATCATCGGCGGGCCGGTCGTGACACGGATGTCGGCCAACTCGCCGAGCGGAACAGCCGCGCCAGGCTGACGCCCCTGCTCCATCAGATCCGGGGATGCGGAGAAGCCTCCCATCGGCGGCGCCGCGAGCGCCGCGGAGGTGCCGGCTGACGCAGACGCGCCCGACTGCCCGCCACCTCCCATCGATCCCATGCCGCCTCCGGCGCCGCCGGAGCCCGATGTGGCCATGCCAGCAGCCTGGGCACTGGCGCCGGCCCCGGCGTTTCCGCCGCCGAGCGCCATCACGCTGCCCGTCGCCTGGACGGGCACGAGAATACGGCGGAGCGCCTGGGGGTCCGACCGCTGGTCGGCGGCGTAGCGCAGGTTGATCGAGAAGCGCGCGCGACCGGCAATCGCCGTCGAGACCGGCATGCCGCCGACCGCCGCCTCGATGACGTCCTGGACGTCTCGCACGGTGAGGCCATACCGAGCGATCCGCTCGCGGTTGGGCACGACGTCGACGTACTCGCGGCCCGTCTGCCGCTCGGCGAAGGTGCTACGGGTGCCGGGCACCTGGCGCAACATGCCTTCGAGCGCGATGCTGATGCGCTCGATTTCGTTCAGGTCTTCCCCGAATACCTTGATCCCGACCGGCGTGCGCACGCCTGTCGTCAGCATGTCGATCCGTGTGCGAATCGGTGGCGCGATTGCCATTTGGTACCCAGGCATGCGCAACGCGGTGTCCAGGTCACGAGACAGCTCGGCGAGGGTCCGCGCCTGCTGCTCAGGCCACACCGGCCGCAGCGCGCGCTTCGCCCAGTCGGGCGCGCTGGTGCTATACCACCGTGGTGCGTATCGTGTCGGCCACTCGGCATGCGGGCGCAGCGTAATGACCGATTCGATCATGTCCAGCTGCGCCGGATCAGTGGCGGTCTCCGCTCGCCCGGCCTTTCCGTGCACCGATGCGATTTCCGGGAATCGCATGATGATGCGGTTCTGCAGGCTGAGCGCCCGCCGGGCCTCTTCAATCGCGATGCCCGGGAACGTCGTCGGCATCACGAGCAGGGAGCCCTCGTCGAGCGGCGGCATGAACTCCGAGCCGAGCCGCTGAAACGTCGGCACGGTCGCGATCATGAGAATGACCGCCGCCGCGACGACGACGATCCGGAAGCGCACGACCAAGACCGCAATCGGTTGGTAGACGGCCCGGAGGATTCGGCTGACAGGGTTCGTCGCCTCGGTCCGAAACCGTCCCCTCAGCAGGAGCACCATCAGCGGCGGAGCGAGCGTGATCGAGAGGATCGAGGCGGCGAACATCGCGAACGTCTTCGTATAGGCGAGCGGCATGAAGAGCCGCCCCGCCTGACCCGTCAACGTGAAAATGGGCAGGAAGCTAACGGTGATGAGCAGCAGCGAGAAGAAGATCGGCCGGCCGACTTCCTTGCAGGCGTCGACAATGACCTGTTTCCGGTCCGTTCCCGGCGGAGCCGCGGCCAGACGGACATGCGCGTTCTCGATCAACACGATCGCGGCGTCCGCCAGCTCACCGATGGCGATGGCAATCCCGCCGAGCGACATGATGTTCGACGACAGGCCCAGGTACCGGATTGCAATGAACGACATCAACACGGACAGCGGCAGCACGATCATCACGACGAGAGCGGAGCGGGCATGGAACAGGAAGACCAGGCAGATGATCGTGACGATGACCGCCTGCTGAATCAGCGTGTTCGTCAACGTGTCGACGGAGCCGAGAATGAGCTCCGACCGGTCGTACGTCGGGATGAGGCTGACGCCGTCCGGCAGGCGCAGCGCCGCGATTTCAGCCTCCAGTGCGCGGATCACTTGCAGCGCATTCGAGCCGATGCGCATCACGACGATCCCGCCCACCGCCTCGCCCGTTCCGTTGAAATCCGCGGCCCCGCGGCGGATCTCGGGACCAAAGCCGACGTTCGCCACGTCACCGAGTCGGACGGGCGTGCCGCCCGCACCCACCGCGACGACGCTCTGTTCGAGATCGGCGAGCTCCTTGACGTAGCCGCGACCGCGCAGCACGTACTCGCGACCGGCCATTTCGAGCACGCGCGCGCCCACCTCGGCGTTGGCGTCGCGCACCGATCGGGTGATGTCCGTGACCGTGAGCCCGAAGCCGACGAGTCGGTCCGGGTCGATGACGATTTGGTATTGGCGCTCGAATCCGCCAAGCGAGGCGACCTCCGCCACGCCCGCCACGGCCTGAAGTGCGGGGCGCACCGTGAAATCCTGCAAGGCCCGGAGCTCGGCAAGATCCATCCGGGCGGTGCTGTCCTTCAACACGTACTGATAGACCCAGCCCACTCCGCTGGCATCGGGTCCGAGTGTGGGGGAGACGCCAGGCGGCAGCAGTTGCTGCACGCGCCCGAGCTGCTCGAGCACGCGGGTGCGCGCCCAGTAGATGTCCGTGCCCTCGGAGAAGAGGGCGTAGGTGAAGCTCATGCCGAACATGGAATAGCCACGCACGGTCTGGACGCCGGGGGTGCTCTGGAGCGCGCGCACGAGCGGATAGGTGATCTGGTCTTCGACCAGGTCGGGACTGCGGCCCATCCATTCCGTGTAGACGATGACTTGCGGGTCCGAGAGATCCGGCAGCGCGTCGAGCGGCGTCTTGCGAGCGGAATCGGCAGCCCACAGGGCGAGCGCCGCCACCGCCGCGAAGACGACCCATTTATGACGGACCGACAATTCGATGATGCGTTCGACCATAGCCCTTACTCCCGATGCCCGGCGTGCGGGTCGATCGCCGGGGCCGATCTCTTCTCAGACCCGGCAGGCGAACCATTGGCAGGAACCGGCGGCTTGTCCTGCGGAGTCGTCGAGGTGCCGTGATTGTGCCCGCCGGCACCGCCGGTCGCGCGCAGCCGACTCTCCGAATCGAGCAGGAACACTCCCGCCGAGACGATCCGTTCGCCCGCCTCGAGACCGCTCCGGATCTCGACGCGATCCGTCAGCTGCACGCCGAGCGTCACCGCGCGGGGTTCGAAGCGATCGCCCGTGGCGACGAACACGTGCTGCTGGACGCCGGTGTCGACGACGGCGTCACGCGGCACGGTGATCACCGGCTGTCCGGTCGCTTCAAAGGCCGCCGTGCCATAAAGGCCTGGCCTGAGCCCTCCGCTGGGATTGGCGGCGGAGAAACGAACCCGCAACGTGCGCGTGCGGTCGGTCAGCGTCGGATACAGGAAATCGACCCGTGCCGCGAACGGCGGACGACCTGACGCCGGGAAGTCGAGTTGTGCCGTGGCGCCGACGCGAATGCCCGGAATGTTGGCTTCCGGCACCTCCGCGAGCACCCACACGCGCGACAGATCCGCAATCGTCAGCAGCGTCGTCGACGGATCGACTGACGTGCCGACCGAGATCCCTCGATTCACGACAACGCCGCTCCTCGGCGCGATCACCGTGACGAGCCGGTGCGGTTCGCCGGTCTGCTCGATCGCGTCGATCTCAGCCGGCGTCATCCCGAGGACCGTGAGCCGGGTCCTCCCGCTGGCGACCACAACGCTGGTAATCCCTGAAGCGGCGGTGTTCTTCCGCGCGGCCAGGTACTCCGTCTGCGACGAGAGCAGTTCCTGGGAGAAGATGCGCGCCAGCGGCTGACCGGCTCGCACCATTTCTCCTGTGGTGTTCACATGGAGCTGTTCGACCCAGCCGGCCACTCTCGTGTGCACGTGCGAGATCCGTGACTCGTCCGGTACCACGGTCGCGACCGCACGCACCTCCTGCGTCAGCGATTCACGTCCCACCAATTCGAGCCGGATGCCGAGCTCCTGGAGGGTCCCCGCGTCGATGTCCACGGGCACGCGCCCGTGTGTGGACGCGGTACCGGCGGCCTCGGGCATGGCCGCACCACTCAGCGACGCGACGACGGCCTCGTGCGGAGGGCCGAACGGCCACGCGGCGCGCGTATGCTGCACCCACAATGCGCCCGTGAACACGATGGCCGTTACAACTGCGGCCGCAACGGGAGCCCCGATTCGTCGAAGTGTGGGAAGGAGTGTCATGGGACGATCGCCTCATACGATCCAATGGCGCGTCCGAGACGCGCCCACGCAAGACCAAGTTCCGTATCCGCCGCAATCAGGTCGGCCTGCACCAGCCAGAGTGCCTGCACGGCTTCGATGACGCTGACGAGCGGCAGCTGGCCCGCGGTATAGCCTGCGACAGCCGGTTCGATCGCCATCCGCGCGCGAGGAAGCACATCGCTGGTCAGCGCCATTTGCCGTTCGCTCGCCGCCTGCAGTTGATTGACGGCAACCGCCGCCTGGCCCTCAACCATTCGCGTCATCGCGCGCAGGTCGGCTTCCGACATCGCACGCATGGCCTGCGCTTCGGCGACGCCGGCGCGCAGCTTGCTGCGCCAGATCGGCAGGCTGATGCCGACCATCGCCATCCAGCCGCGCCCCTCAGCCATCGTGTACGCGGGGCCGGTGCGGATCGTGGCCATCGGGCGAAACATGTCCCGCATCACCTGCACGTCCGCCTCGGCACGCACGACTTCGGCTCGGCCCGCGGCCAGTTCGGGACGCGACGTCAACGCGGGTTTGAGCACGGCCCACGAGGGCACTGGCTGCGTGAGCGCGAAAGGCGCGAGCGGCGGCACCGGAAGATCGGCGTCCCGCGCCATGGTGGTGTTGAGCATGGCCTCTGCGGCTCGAACCTCGCCCGTGAGCGAGCGCTGCAGCGCTTGCAGCCGTGCGACCTCCACTTCGGCCCGGAGCACATCCGACTGCGGCGCCGTGCCGCTCGCATATCTGGCGTTTGCCGCGTTGACGACATCCCGGGCAAACGCGATCTGCTCGTCGACGAGTACCGTCGTACGTCGCCGCTCCTGGAGCATCAGGTAGGCGTTCGCTGCGTCGATTCCCACATCGAGCGTCGTGCGAGTCGCTTCGGCCCGCAGGCGATCGACGTCAGCGAGGGCGGATGCGCGTCGATGACCACGAATGCCGGAGAGCGGAATCTGCTGCTCGATCGTGATGCTGACGTCGGCCCCGCCCAGCATGAACGGCAGGTGGTCGAGGGAAGGCGAAATCATGGGGTCCTGGAGTGCGGACACGATGGTGGGCCGTGCTTCGCCGGCGCGAATACGTGCGCGCGCCGCCTGGATCTCGTCTCTCCCCTGACTTGCCAGCCGAATGACGTCTCCGAGGCTCAGGGGCGACGGAAGCTCCGGGGACGTCTGTGCCGCCGCGGCAGTCGGCCAGGTCGTGGCCCATACCATCAGGAGAAGAGCGAATCGAAGACCCGTGAGACTGTTCATAACGTCACCGTGTTCTTACGCTTCGCGGCGGGCCGGCACACAGTACCGGCCCGGTCGAGCTACATCCGGGGGTCAGCGCGCGACGTTCGCAAGCGACTTGTGCATCGCCGCTGCGTCTGTCGCTTCCTTGGCCGACTCGCGCGCGAGCCGCGCTAGATGGTCATGAAGCGAGGACGCGGACGCCATCTTCGTACCTTGGAATGTCAGAGCGAGCGTGACGTGCTGATCGGCATCAGCGGCGTACCGCTTGGCCACGGTGAGGAAGTACTCCTCGAGGCCACGGTGATCGGAGGGTGTGCTCGCCTTTGCCGCCATCGCGTTGAGTTCCTGATCGGTCGGCGCAGGAGCGCCAGCGCCTCCCTCGAAGCGGGCACCGGCCGCCGGCGGCATCGCTGTGGCACCGGAAGCCAGTTTCTGGTGGTAGCTCGCGAGCCCACGCAGCTCAGTCGCCGACTGCGTATTGAGATTCGAAAGCTGCTTGCAGTGCGCGCTCATGCCGGACCCAAGATTGCGGCTGGGGTTCCCAACGAAGCTCTGCGCCATCGACGTGTGCCGCTTGGCTTCGGCCGCATAGCGCTCAGCGAGAACGGTGAAGTGCGCAGCGAGGCGCGCGTTGTCGCCCGGCTCTGCTCGTTTGACGAGCTGCTGCACCTCGAGTGTGTTCAGCAGTCCCGAGGGTTTCTCCTGTGCGGCAACGCTCACCGCGAACGTCAAGACGGCAATCGCGGCGATCGACAGTGAACGGAAATGGACGGTTCTCATGACAGACCAACCTCTCTGGTGACCGAAGTCACGCCGAATCTGTGTGTTCTTCGCCTGCGCGATTCACACGCGCAGGACATCCCTTGTGTGGTGTGGAGCGACGCCGCGAGCGCTCGGCCTTTACTAGCCAGCTGCGGCGCAGGGACTTAGATTCGGAGGGTAGTAACGAGAGGTCGTTCTTCGAGCGGCAGCCGCCGGCCCGACTCGAAGCCAGATCGCAGGTCAGTCGGCGGAGGGGCCAATTGGAAGTATGGAACAACGAGGGCGTTTTGGGCGTCCGGGGCGGCTGCGGTGCGCCGCGCATCCTCGCGAACAAACGCGACCGCCCCGACGAACGCGCTTCCGCAGTTGTCGTCGGCGCTCACGCTGTGGAACGCCGTTGAGTCTGGAGACGTCGTTGAGTCCTGATGCGGGCACACAGCGGACGCGAGGTCGTGACACACGACCTTGCACAGCAGGCTGGCGTTCTGCCCTACTGCCAGCGTCAGCACGATCGAAAAGAGAGCTGCTCGAAACACGTGATACTCGCCACTCCTAAGGGCAAGACCTGCGCCAGCTAAAAAGGGCGGGGATCTCCGAAAAATACTGACGTTTTCAGCCACTCGCCGCCGCCGGGCAGAGGGATGTGCGGAATTTCGCTGGTCGGTGCCGAAAATTCCGCAGGGCGTCGTCCTACGACGCGGCCGAGTCGGCCGGTCGATTGCGGTGTACCACCGTACTTCGACCGCCGTCACGACGCTGTCCCATACAGCACATCTCCACCTGCCGGCATCGCAGCCTGCTGAACCTCTTCCCGAGGGGATTCGAAGCGGTGTAATGAAAAGAGCCGTGCTGCGTTATCGAGACATGAACGAGTCACAACGACCGAACACGCCTCTTGTCCACACGACCAGACTCCGCATCCTTGGCATGTCCTGCGGCGCGTGCGTGCGCCATGTGACCACGGCGCTGAACGCGGTGAAGGGTGTCGTCCATGTCGACGTTGACCTCCCGAAGAACGAAGCGGTCGTGGACCACCTGTTGGATCGCGTTAGCGAGACTGGCCTGATCGCGGCGATGAGTGATGCGGGGTATCACGCAAGCGTGCTGGCGTCGAGCACTGAAGAGGGCGACCTCGTGTCCCCACCGGTGCTCGCGCATCGCTCCAAGGGCTGCTGCTGCGGGTAGAGCCCGCCCTGACGTGCGACGACGTTGTCCGGCAGGGCCGGTATCATTGGATTGATGGACACGCCCGCTGGTTCGGCACCGGTCGAGACGCTGCTCGAGAATCACCGGGCATTCTTGCGCTACTTGGAACGTCGAGTCGGAGATCGTGCGCTCGCTGAAGACATTCTGCAGGATGCGTTCGCGAAGGTGGTGGCGCGACCTGAGCAGGCGCCGTCGGACGAATCCGTCATTCCGTGGTTCTATCGCACGTTGCGGAACGCGGCGATCGATCAGTTTCGGCGTCGTGGAGCTGCTGATCGGGCGTACGAGGCGTTCGCACGTGAGCTTCACACCCACGAAACACCGACGGCTGACATGGAGGCGGAAATCTGCGCGTGCGTCTCAAGACTAGCGGCCACTCTCAAGCCGGAATACGCGGAGGCGCTCGAAGCGATTGAAGTCGCGGGCACACCCGTCAAGACGTTCGCAGAGCAGAAGGGACTCTCGTCGAGCAACGCCGGTGTCCGAGTGTTCCGGGCGCGCGAAGCGCTCAAGAAGCGCGTGACCGAATCGTGCGGCGCATGTGCAGAGCACGGGTGTCTCAACTGCACGTGCAAGCGCGCCTGACGGCGCCGCCGTCGTTCAGCGGCGTTCAGCTCACTGTCCGCTAGAATGTTGACCCGACGTGGCCAGCAACGGAGGGACCTTCGAACATGTTGACGCCCGCTGTACGCCGCTTCACGTTCACCACGCACATCACATCGTCCGTCGGTTGGGTTGGCGCGGCTCTGGCGTTCCTCGCGCTGGCTGTCATCGGAGTCACCAGCGAGGACGAGCGAACCGTGCGCGGTGCGTACCTCGTGATGGCGCCGGCTGCCTGGTTCGTCCTCGTTCCATTAGCACACGCGTCGCTGCTCAGCGGAATTGCCTTGTCGCTCGGCACGCCGTGGGGCCTGTTTCGGCACTACTGGGTGGTAGTGAAGTTGGGCATGACGGTCTTCGCGACCGTGATCCTGCTCATTTACATGGGAACGTTCAGGCAGATGGCCGGCGTAGCGGCAGACCCAGTGATGGATCTGGCCATCGTGAGAAACGCGTCGCCGATCGTTCACACCGTCTTGGCCTTGGTCCTCTTGCTTGCTGCAACAGTGCTGGGCGTCTACAAGCCTTTTGGGATGACTGATTACGGGAGGCGGAAGCACAAGGAGCAGCGGCAAGCGGTTGAGGCGACCACCCTCGCAAGTACGAGTACCGCGCCTGATTTCGCCGCTGGCAGAACACCTGCCTGGATTTACGTGACCGGCGTCATCGCGATCGCTCTCGCGCTGCTGGTCGTTATCCTGCACTTGACGGGTCACGTACCTACGGGCCACTGAGCCACCGCGCCGAAAAGGGCTATGGCCGACGAACGCCCAGCAGCTGTTTCCGCCGAATGAATTCGAAACTTAACATTGCCAGAGGAATGCCCACAGCAAGCAATGACGCCGCTCTTTTGACGAGCGTCGTATACGGAAGACTTGCCGCCAAGACATTCATGCGTTCCGGGTAGTTCGCCAAGAGAGCGAGAACCGAAGCGTTTTCAAGAAGATCAAAGACCACATACGCGACGGGCACGGAGAGCAGCAGGCCTCTCAGAACTGGACCGAGCGCATAAGGCGCGAGCGCTCGGCGAATCAGCAAAACCAGAAAGGGAAGAACGCTGAGCGGCAACAGCACGTCGATGGTCACGTTCCGGAACGAATAGTTCCGGCGGCCTGCTTCGCCATATCCCGTGAGTCGGTCGTAGATCCCGTCAGGAGTAAAGGCGGGCGACGCGTCGAGCAGGATCCCACCGTCACTCGCGCGATTGAAGTCAGGCACGCTGCCAGGAAACTGAATGAAGTGAACAGCAACTACGATGAGAAACGCCCAGAGACCAGCGATGACGAACGCCTTGCGTGTTCTCATGGCGGGCTCATTTTCACATAAAGACAGCGGTCGCCTGAGCGCAGGCAGACGTCTCTGTCCCCACGATTGTCCCTGCGATGCACCAAAACACCGTGTCCAGAGCCAGCGAGTGGCCCAGTACGACGTGAGACTTCTTCGAGCGCGCTCGGTTCAGATGTGCAGCGGCCTATCAAACCGCTGGCTCGCGGCCCTCGGAACGCTACGCGTGCGGCGACTGCGTATCAATCAGCGCAACAGGAGAGCCGTGCTGGGTCCTTGAACCTCGAGATCGCGACGATCTTCAGTGCCTCGGCCATGGCGGGGAACACGTGGAGCAGGTCGATGAAGTCCTGGACCGTGGCTCGGTATTTCAGGGCCATCGCTGCCTCGTGGATGACTTCGCCCGCATTGTGGCCGACCATCGATACGCCGAGCACTTCGTTCGAGTCCGCGTCCGCGGTCATCTTGATGATGCCGCGTGTGTCCCGAATGGCTCCGGCGCGAGGCACCAGCGTGATCGGAAGCGTGTTGCACCAGCAGCGATGACCGGCTGCAATCGCCTCCGCCTCGGTCATGCCAACTACGGCCGCTTCTGGATCCGTGAAGATCACGCGCGGGATCACCCGATGGTCCACCGCCTTCACCGGTCCGGTTGATAGGGCATTTCGGGCGGCGATCCCACCCTGGCGGCTCCCGACTGGAGTCGCCATCTGGCTGTTGTGCTGCCGCCCGATGACGTCACCGGCAGCGTAAATGTGTGCGACGTTTGTTCGAAGGTGTGTGTCGACGATCACTTCGCCGCGTTCGTTCACCTGCACACCAGCGCGGTCGACGGCGATGTTGTCCGAGTTGGGGCGCCGTCCCGTAGCCACGAGCACCCGCTCAGTTCGGTACTGGCGATCGCGTCCCGCGACGACCGCGGTTGTGACAGTCTCTGCCCCATCCTGCCGAACGGACTTGGCCGTTGCATTCAGGATGACCTGGATACCCTCCTGGGCGAACACCTCGCCGATGCTACGACCAACTTCTGGCTCGTAGTCGTGTGTGAGTAGCTGGCGAGCTCGTTCCAGCATCGTCACAGCCGTGCCGAAACGGCTGAACATCTGACCGAGTTCCAGGGCGATGTAGCCGCCGCCGATTATCAAGAGAGATGCAGGGAGCTCCCGCAACTCCACTGACTCGTCGACGGTCAGCAGGTCGCTCGTCAAGTACGGCACGCTGTCCAACCCGTCGATGTCAGGAACAACGGGCCGGGAACCGGTGGCGATCAACACCTTGCTTCCATGGAGGCGTTTGCCATCCACCTGCACCGTCTGCGAGTCGACGAACTGCACGTGGCCTCGTTCAACGCGAATACTACCGCCGACCAAGCTTTCGTACTTCTTCTTGCGGTACTCGTGAACCAAGTCGTCCTTCTGGGTAATCAGGGCTGCGAAGTCGAGCCCGATCGTGCAAGGTGTCAGTCCCGGATAGCGAGGATTCCGCGCATCGTGAAGGAGCTTCGCGGCTGCGATCAGATTCTTCGATGGTAGACACCCTCGGTTCACACAGGTGCCGCCAATGGGCCGCTCCTCCGTCATGACGGCCGTCTTGTTCATCTCCTGGGCCGTGAGCGCGGCTGCGAAGGCCGTGGAGCCCGAGCCCAGGATTAACAGATCGAAGGTTTCTTCCATGGTTCAAAGAATTCAGCCGTCATTCCGACGCTGAGTGGTCGGCGCGCTACTTCGCGACTTCGGTCTTGTAGCCAGTCTTCTGGGCGATGGCCTTCGCGATCGCGTCCGGCGATGTCTTGGCGGAATCGTAGGTGATCTCAGCCGTCCCTTTCGCGTAGCTGGCCTTCGCGTCTTTGACCCCGTCAATCTGTTTCGCGGCGATTTTCACCGCCGCTTCACAGCCGGAGCACGTCATGCCTGTGACTTTCATCGTGCAGACTTTCGTGGCTTCGGCCGGCTTCGTCTGCCCGGACTGTGCGCGTGCCGCCGTGACCGCTCCGACGCCGCCAACCAGAACCGCTGCTGCCAGTACCAGAATCTTTCGCATATGTCCTCCTTCAGAACAGATAGTCAACGTAGTACGGAAAAGTGACGAGGGCTGTGGCGAGTGCCGCCGCGAACCACACGGCGAGACGGGTGCGTTTCCGCGACGCCGGGGAGCACGTGTCGCAGTCGGACGGCGGGCGGTATGCGACGTAAAAGGCGCCGCCAAGCAGCAGCGCGGTCGCCATAAGCAAGACTGGACGGTACGGCTCCAAGGCGGCGAGGGACGCGCCGAACGCACCGGCGCCAAGGAGTACGAACGCCACGGGTCCGATACAGCACGCCGATGCCACACCGGCCGCCAACACGGAGGCGAGGGCTGCCTTCACTGGCGTGCCCCTCCCAATTCAACCATCACCGGGCACACGGGTCTCTCCTGCTCGAGGGCGTGCTCGCAATCGTGGAGGTGGGTACGGAGCGTCCGTCGAAACGCCTGCATCTCCTTGAGCCTGGCGTCCACGTCAGCAAGCCGATTCTTCAGGAGGTCACGCACTCGACGGCATCGCTGATGCCCGCCACGTCCCTCGTTGGAAACGAGCTCCTTCACGTCCTTCAAGGTCAGCCCCATTGCCTGGGCCTGTTGAATGAAACGCACGCGTGGCAGCACGTCGTCGCCGTACGCCCGTAGGCCACCAGCCGTGCGCGGCGCGCGGGGCAACACGCCGAGCCGCTCGTAGTAACGCAGGGCGTCAGGCGTAACGCCCGCTTTGTCTGCAACTTCACTGATCCGATACATGGTGGCCACGGGCTTACTTCTGAACGACCGAACCACATTCGGCCTCGATCCGTGCGACGGCCTTCATCACATCGCCCAGGCAGCACGCGCCGCGCGGGTTCCGCACTTCACAGGCGCAGCGGCCGGCCGCGATATGGTCTCGGACCCGCTGCGGAGCGTCGCACCGACCTGTCGTTACGAACTCCCGAGCCATCGACGCCTCATTCTCGTCGAAGCAATAACAGATCCTGCGCGCGCCGGCGGGCTGCTTCTGCCAGACAGGCACTCGGAGGTCCGCCGTGTTGTAGACGTGACCTTCGTCGTCGAAGTACACGACCGCGCACGTGGGGTCGGCGCAGAATCGATAAGGCCCCTCGCCAACGGCTCGGAGTGCGGACTCGCACAGCAAGGCCTTGACGGTGAGCAGTTCGACCGCGACGCCCTTCGCGCCGCTCTGAGGACATCGCGCCGTTACGGCCGAAAGGACGCGGTCGGGAGATCCGCAACAGGAGCTCATGCCACAAGTATCCAGCCTGGAGTGCACTCCAGAGTCAAGCCCTATCGCGTCCCGGGCTAGCAGCACGGTGAACCGGATGGCAGATCGGTTTCTTTAGAGCTCACGGGGCTCGCCAGGAGCCGGAGCGTTCATTCTCGGCGCTGCTTGACGCATGAGCTCGAACGTCCACGTGTTTGCGCTTGCAGCCGTCTTTGAGATCGCCGGCTGTTTCGCGTTCTGGTTGTGGCTTCGGCGGAGAGCAGCACCGTATGTCGCCGTGCTGGTAGTCGCGAGCTTACTTGGATTTGCCATCGCGCTCACCCGCACTGATTCGGCGTTCGCCGGTTGAGCATACGGCGGCGTACGGCGGGATCTATATCGCGGCATCGGATGAGTTTGGTTACTGCTTGGAGGGCCAGCGACCGACGCTTACGGAAGCCACCGGCGCGCCCATCGCGTCGGACCTGTGATCATTAGCTTTGCGGCGAAATCGCCTAAGCCGCTCAAGGGCTCGAGCGTTTCACTCCGCCGATTGTCCCCACGACTGTCCCTGTGACGCGCCAAACAGCGCTTCCAGAGCCAACGGCAGCCAACTCCCTCGATCGTGGAAGTAGAAAATAGCGAAGGAGTTACGAGGAAATCAAGGTTGGACGAGAGGCGGATTTCCGTTTAGCAAAACCGCCCTACGCAGCTCTCTGGAAGTCGTCGATTTGGCGCATCCAGCTGGTCAGTGGGTTCCATCTGGGGAAATCTGGGCCACAATCTACAAGTCGTTGATTATAAAGAGCTTAAATGGAGGACCCACACCCGTAATCCGAACCGCCAGCCACCAGCATGTGTGGCGTTTGGCTGAGACGAGCCGAACATCAAAATGGTACGAGTCACCGACGGCTGGTTGCAGAACGCTTGTTGATGGATTTCGTCGCATGTGACTCGCCCCGCGCGCACGACGAAGACGATGCGTGGTCAGCCGCGCAGGATTCGGTAGCAGATCTCGCCGCGATCGACGCGGAGAGGCCGCGTCGGGAGCGTCGTCACCAACTCCCAGTGGCTGAAGGCAGCCTCAACGTCGAAGGCTCCGAGGATCATCACGACCCGCGTAGCATTCATTCCTAGGACCGAGAACGCGACGTAGGTTTCCTGTAAGGTGTCGACGACTTCGACTACTATCGCCGCCGTTTCTTCGCCACCAAGCAGCCCAGACTGTTCGACCCCAGGAGTGGCCCGAGCGCGAGCGAGAAGTTGCTGCGCGTCTTCGTAAAGCGTCTCTGTGAACCGACGACCGCGATCATCGAACAGTGCGGTGTAATCATCCTCGGTCGGTAAGAGAGAGCCGGTCCCGATCAGTTCATGGAAGTACGGGAACGCATCGTCGTCTTCACCCGAGCGATGCAACTCGTAGGCGCACAACCATACCACTCGCTCCGTCTGGTCGTGCCACGTCGCACCCCGGTGATCATGCCCATGACCCAGACGGTACGCTGTCAGTTCCCCGGCGGCAGGACCGACGGTGCGAGTTCCAATAGGCTCATCGGCACGCTGATTTTCGAATGCTCGAACGATCGGGTGGGAACGGCATTGATCGAACGGCGCGCTCGCCTCGAATCCGAGATCGGAAACTAGACACCGCCGCGTGATTCTGAGGTCGTACTTTCCGCAAATGCACGAACCACGATGGCATCGATGAGGCAATCGACTGTTCACAGCGCGCTCGGCGTGACCTCACGTCCATGTACTAGCGCTTGATTCGCGAAGCCGCCTGTTTGGCGCGCTCCCGGTTGTGGCGATTCGCGTAGGCCGCCAGTCCTTCCTGATCGTTCTCTTTGAGCATGCGTCGGACCTCCTTCGAGTCCACGTCAAGGACATCGCGATGTCGGTCCAGAAATTCCTGCCAAGCTCGCAGCAGAACTTCGCCCGGGTTAGAGCCCTGGACGGTCGCAACTGTTCGAATGGCCTCGCGAATGTCCTGCGGTATCGTGAACTCTTCGGTTGAGGTGGACACCGGCTGGGTATCAGTTATCGACGCGGCGACGCTCTGCTCTGCGGCCGAGAGGAGGTCTACGTACGCGTCGCCCTCACGCCGGGATCTGGCGACTCGATGGACATACCCCTTTCTCGCCAGCGCGCTGAGACGATTGACGGCGGCGTTCACTTCGATCCCGGCGAGATCTGCGACTCCGGAGCTCGTGACCTCGCCACCAGCGCTGCGGATCAGGCCGTACGTCTCCATTTCGGCAGTCGTCAGCGCCCCGACCGGTCGCGCGTCGCTCAGCGGCGAATCCGCGGAGCGCGAAAGAAAGATCGGAAGCTCGTGTTTCTGAGCCAACGCTTCCAAAAACGCCACGGTCCCGTCGTCCGATGAGACGACCACTAAGGCCGCGGATCCGTACACTCCGCCCCGGATTGCTTGCCCAATTGGAACAATCATCTCCATCAGTGCGCCAGGCGAGAAGAATCCTCCCTCCAGGTTGATGCAGAAGACGCGCTCCCAATCCGTGGCAGTAGGAGGGAACTCTCGCTCCCGATATTGCGCCATTTGGTGCCGGTCAGGGTAGACCGCTGTCGGCGGCCGCGACTTCCGATATTCAACCGGTTTTTCCAAAACGCTCATGCCGGGCAGCATAGCAGCGAATGGCCGCGAGGCGTTGGTACGGGCTGTTTGGGATATCACACTTTACACACTGTATCACGTGTGATATGCTCTGGCAAGACTAGGAGGGCATGATGCCCGATAACGAACTCGACCTCGCCATCGTCGTGAATGGCCAACCGACTGTGGTGCGCGCGAACAAGAACGCACCCTTGCGCACAGTGATTCCTCGGGCGCTGGAGCAAACGGGGAATGCAGGACAGCCGCCGGAAAACTGGGAATTGAGAGACGCTGCGGGTGCCCCGCTCTCAATCGAACAAAAGATCGGTGACTTTGCCTTTCCCGCGGACGTACGCCTGTTCCTGAACCTCAAGGCTGGAGTCGGTGGAGTTTCGTAGTGAGTCAGTCGCAGTTTGTTGACCCGCGGGTGTCGAGGGCGAAGTTTGACCGGGAAATCGCGGAGTACCATGACCTCGGTTCCGACTATCGTCGTCGGGGATGGCTGCTAGTCAGGGCTGAGTTTCCTTGGATTCTTGTCGTGCTCGCCGCGCCGCAACTAAAGCCTCCAGCGATCGTGACGGGCGTCGCGTTCGATTACACGAACTACGATATGCGACCTCCGTCGGTCCGTTTGGTCGATCCCTTCACCGGGAACCCTTACAAGGCGAAAGAGCTCCCCACTCATCTCAAGCGGTCCGTCGAGTCAGCCGGCCCGCCTATACCGGGCCTGCAGCTTCCTCTCGGCGCGGAGGCGCGATTCGTTGCCCAGCAGCCGCTTATGCAGTGGTACGGACCGGACGACACGCCATTTCTGTGCATCGCTGGTGTGCGGGAGTACCACGATCATCCTGGCCATTCCGGTGACGCCTGGGAGCTCCACCGCCGCTCTGGTGCGGGCCGTTTTGTCCGGCTCCTTGAGACGATTACGAAGTACGGGGTGCAGCCGATCGCTGATTACCAGATCTCACTACAGCCGCGCATCTCAGGGTTTATTCAACGCGACGTGCCGTCATGATGCTGGCCGATGTCGAACGGTTTCGGGTACCCGCGGCTATCGTGCAGCAAACTGAGGAGACGCTACGCAGCGCGGGCGCTGAGGGGTACGAGGCCTTCGTCCTGTGGAGCGGTTGCCAGGATGGACGATTGTTCAATGTTCGGACCATTCACGTTCCTAGACAAGATTCCTATCGCTTGGATAGCGGCCTGTGCGTGCGCGTCGATGGCGATGAGCTCCATCGTCTGAACGTGTGGCTTTATGAGGCCCGAGAAATCCTCGCCGTGCAAGTTCATGCGCACCCGGATACCGCATATCACTCCGAAACGGACGACACGTATCCGATCGTGGCGACGCTGGGTGGCCTTTCGATCGTGGCCGCGGAGTTTTGTCGCGCGGGTCTCTTGACATCTTCAACGGCCATATACCGCCTATGTTCGGATGGTTGGATTGAACAGCCTGCCGACCTCGTTCAGGTGACGTAGTGGCATTCGCTGATTACTACGAACGCGCAGCCCTTGCAGCCTCGCAAGTCGTTGCTGGCTTTACCCCGGATCTTTTTCGAAGAGCGCTTCAAGACGCGAATATCGGCTTGGCGATTGATCGAGAGGCAGCCATCTCGAATGAGGGCAGGGCCCTGGCTGATCTGTCGATCCGGTTACTAGCTCGCTTGTACCCGTGTTTGGAGGTGAAGGCGGAGCTCTCTTCAGAAGGCGAGCGCCTCGAGAATCTCGCTCGAACGATCAACCCGGAGATCGAGTTCAAGCGTGGTGCGTCGATCGGAATTGCGATCGGTACCCGATCTCCGACTTTTGAGACGACGTACTTCGCAGGCAGCCACGGTTGGGACGGCCTGCTGTCAACTGCTGAACCACTGGGAACGGGATCCTCGGCGAATCCGTTTGGGGCCGGAGCGGCTGCCTGTCTGGCTGTAAGTAATGTGTTCAATCATGTTCTGTCTCTGAACGAGGGACAGTCGGCAATGCCCAACGTTCGCTTGTCCACATTCCTATGCGAGAAGGGACAGACGCCAAGAACTGTCCCGAACGACAACTGGAACCTGGCGAACGATGCGGTGTTGGTCGGGGCCGGCGCCGTGGGAAACGCCGCCGTCTGGAGCTTGGGAAGGTCCCCCGCAATAGGCAGCATTCATCTCGTCGATCATGAAGCACTCGAACTCAGCAACCTGCAGCGTTACGTGTTGGCCGCTCGGGTTGACGATGGCCGGCCGAAAGTGGAGATCGCCGCGTCATTCTTCGGCGGCAGCTTGAACTGCGTACCCCATCGAATGAGGTGGGCGGACTTCGTCGAAGAGAACGGTTATGACTGGCAGCAGGTGCTAGTTGCCTTGGACAGCGCCGCGGATCGCCGGTCGGTTCAGGCGGCCTTGCCCCAATGGATTGCAAACGCTTGGACGCAGCCGGGGGATCTCGGCGTTTCCGTGCACGGCCGTTTCGGCGCACGAGGAGCATGTCTAGCATGTCTCTATCTTCCGAGTGGCACGGCTCCGAACGAGGACCAACTTGTCGCCGCTGCACTTGCGATTCCTCAACTTGTGGCCGATGTGCGGACACTGCTACATACCGGTGCGGGCGTTGGTAGGGCGCTGTTGGAAGCCGTAGCGCAGGGCCTTCAACGGCCACTTGAAGATGTGGTTCAGTATGAGGGCAGAACGATCCGCGAGCTGTACGTTGAGGGCGTGTGCGGTGGGGGCCTGATTCCGCTTGGAATGATCGGTCTCCCGCGGCAAGAGCTACACGTTCCACTGCCACATCAGTCGGCGCTTGCTGGTGTCCTCCTCGCGGCCGCGCTCATGCGGCGTGCTGTCGGGAAGCCCACCGAGACCACGATGACGACGCGCATCGATGTGGCCAGACCCCTCGGTGATTTTCTCACGCAGCCGACCCTCAAGGCCAACACTGGATTGTGTATTTGCGAAGATCCGGATTACATCCGCGCTTATCAAGACAAATTTGCCGCCGTCGAGAACCCTCGGGAGAGCAATGGAGAGCCAACCGTGCTGGTGTTTCAGTACGGCTCAAACACGTCTAGCGCTCGTCTGAATGACCCAAGTCGTCTGAACGGTGATGCCCAGGATCTCGGTCTTGTACGGACGCGAGACCCATTTGAGCTCGAATTCGACGTGTGGAGCGAAAAGAACAAATGCTTCGCTTCAGACATCCGGCCCGGCGGCGGCCGTCAGATTTGGGGCGTTCTGTATGAGGTCCCGGCGTCTCTGATCGACCGCGAATCAGCGAAGGCGCGCGGACGGAAATCGCTCGATGCGATCGAGGGCGCGCGCTACGAGCGACGACACATTGTCGTTGAAAAGTCGGACGGGACGCCTATCGAGAAGCCCGTAGTGACGTACACCGTTATCGAGCCAGGGGACACAGAGCCCACCTCTTTGGAGTACGCCACGCACATCCTGCTCGGACTACGAGAGCACGATGCGCCTGCGGACTACATCGCATACGTGAAGCGGCGGATCATTGCCAGCAACGCCGCTCTCGCGTCGGCAATCGAAAACTTCTAAACCACGGCCCAGCGCTCGGTCGGGGTGGGCGAGTCGGTACCGGGAACGGCAGGGACGCCACAGGGGGCGTGTTCGGGAACGGAGATCGAGATGGCAGAGTGGGGCTTCTACCCTGCAGGAGGCTTCGAGGCGAGGACCTCGGCAGGAAGTCGCAAGCCAAGCAAGCACGTCGGCCGGACGACGCGCATGGGGATCGAGCAGTATCAGGACTACACGCTCTATATCAACGACGACCGCGATGTCCGAACCGGTCGCAAGCTCACCGACGAGCAGCTCTGTGCCGACTGGCAGTGGGAATTTCCAGACGCGGTCACGTTCATCCCGTTCCATGTCAAGGGCGTCCGGCGCGACTTTGTCGCAGGGAAAATGCGCCAAGGCCAAGGCGGATCGGCGCACGGTGTCCGCGGCGCTGACGGCGGGGTGGTGGGCGGCGCGCACAGCACGCAATACTGAGGGACCAGCTCGCCACCGACAAGCGTCAATGGCGCGCAACGATAAACGTCACCCAAGCAAGACATGATGCTCGAACTCGACAGCGACGACATCCCGAAGTTCGACCAACCGCAGAAATACCGCCAGTACGCGAAGAACGTCGAGGCGAGGCACCCGGACAGGGCGTGCAAGGCCCTCATCTTGGCCGTGAAGCTTCAGGCAAAACTCGATGGCGCGGAGTCCGTCGTGGAGCAAGAGTGCCTCGAGGCCATGTACGCCTACGAGTGGACGTTGTTCAAGAAGCACGGGCGCTGGCTCAAGGCGGCGCACCTACGAAGAGCGATCAATAAGAACGGCATAATCAAGGCAGTGGATAACGCCGTGAGCAAAGGTCATGAAACGGCTGGGTATCACGCGCTGGTCGGCGAGGGCATGCAGGAGATGCTGTTCGAAGCGGTGGTGCTGCGGCACCCGGAGGTGTTCAGCGCCGAGGCTGTGGCGAGATCGACGCAGCGGATGTCTGAGTGGAAGGCGACTGGTCCGGGAGACGATTAGTTGTTCTTGTCCGCTCCCGTCGCGCTCGTGCTTGCGATTGTTCTGTTTGGCCTCCCGACTTTGCTTTGAGGACCGGTGCTCTCGGGGCCGGCGGCAATCCGATTCCATCTGCGCCCATAAAGGCTTCCATCTCCAGTTTCAGCGCCGCGAAGCGTTTCAAGTACTGAGCCAGCGTCGGGGTCGGGCCGTGCGGCAGATCGTCCGTCACGCCACAAGGGTCACGCGGCTAAACGCTTACTCTTCGCGTGAACGCACGGGCGCTTCGACACTTCATAAGCCACCTCGGCTACGCTACGGTCATGACCAGCGAGGAAAAGCAGGAGGGGCTCTGGAGGAACTGCGAAGATTCGATCAGGCACGCGCTCACGCACTTCAGCGCCGGAGCGTACGAGCACGACGCGTTCCACCATCACAAGTGGGCGCTTCTGAGCGTCGCTCACGCCGCCGAGGTTTACGGGAACCTGCTGCTGTGCGCGTTCAATCCGAAGCACCCGGAGAGGGCGGATGGGCACTACCCGTCTCTGGACGGCGTTCGGAAGCTGCTCGAGAATCACCAGCACCTCACGAGGGCCGAGAGCTTGGTCTTCCAAGACGTGTTCGAGAACGTTGCCGCCCAGCGCAACACCCTCATGCACATGCCGGCGCCGGAATTTCCGGTGGTGACTGACGCGGCGAGGGCATTGCTGGCCTTGCTGCACATCGTCAGGCGGAGGACCGGCCTGCCCACCAAGGAGTTCTTTGACCAAGACCCGCCCGTTGAACAGGACATCCTCGAGCACATCGGCTGGCGGGACCACGAATCTTGGCACAAGGTCGCGGAGCAGCTGGCAGCCGCCGAGCACGGCGAGGAGAACTTACGCGGGTGCGACTATTGCGGCTCCTTCGCGATCCCTAACGGAGGTCCGTGCCAGGCGTGCTTTCAGGAGGCCAAGGAGGGGTGACGAGCTCAACCACCTACTGTGGCCACGTGCTGATTCGCTCCAGGATGGCGGTCAGCTTTTGCACGTCGTCGGTACGGCCAACCGAAGCGAGGAACGGTAGCGCGAGAACTCCGATAGCAGTAAGGGTCGAGGTCACCGCGTACTGCAGTTCGTGGTCTGGATAATTGATGGCGAGGTCGTTCTGGGTGAACCGGCGACCGAGCTGCATGCCGCCCGAATGGGTGAAGCTGTTCAGTGTTTTCCAGTTGCCCTTCTTGGCCTCCGCGAAGAACCCGCCTGTCTGAAAGGCCGCGTCAGCCTCACTCACCATTGTTCCGGTGCCTGGAAAGTCGAACTTGTCTTGCCGAATCTTCTCCGCATCCCTCTCCGAGGCTTTGGCGATCACCCATGCGCCTTTGTACATGGCCTCTATCACCGAACGCACCAACGCCATGGCGGAGCCTGGATGCTTTTGGCGGATCAAAAGATTGATGGCCGCCTGGTGCTCAAGAGCGAGGTCGATCAGGCCGATCAGGTAGAGAGTCTTGTGCGTGACGATCGAGCCGTCGAACGGCGCACGGTAGATCGTTTCCCACATCTCCCGGTTCGTCGCGTCGGCAATGCCCAGCGATTCGGTAAAGGTCATTCCCGCAGAGTACTGCGAGTTGGCGACCTGACCAGGAGAACGGCCGGTCCCACGAATCGAGTACGACCGCAAATAATTGATTCGAAACGAGTAATTGGCAGTCCTGTCGCGCTCACGCTGCCGCGGCATAGCCCTCGGCCGCCCTCAACCAATCGGCCAGCCGGTTCCATCTGGGACAAATCTGGGCCACCATCCTTCGCTCTCGTCCACCAACCTTCGCTCTGCTGTCAGGCGAAGGTTGCCAACCATAGCGCCGACGGCGCGACGGTGGGCCCGTCTCCGTCTTATCAACCTTCGCTCGTGATTCAGCCGGAGGTCGCCCACTTCACATCGAGCGTCCTGAGTGAGGAATCGGCGGGGCGAAGGCATGTCGATTCGGAATCGAAGGACCGACCTCACTTCGCTCGCGCTCGTTCGCTCCGCGGCCCATGCCGGGTGCCGGGCGCCGGGCTCGCAGCGTGGC
>Ga0315912_10000784_pt1 | contig 47705 bp, 39 predicted proteins | sample VfabasoilMG_FD_204469 | JGI IMG/M metagenome (GOLD analysis project Ga0315912, IMG submission 204469) | Garden soil microbial communities collected in Santa Monica, California, United States - V. faba soil | ecosystem: Environmental > Terrestrial > Soil > Garden | place: USA: California... | reverse complement strand
CAGACAACACCCGACGGTCTTCGCGCTAAGCTGGTGCATAGGCCGGTTTCCTTTCTATGGTCCGAAAGACCATTGCAGCGCTACGGAGCGACTGCGGCGAGGAGCCGGCCGCCTCTACACCATCACAGCTGGGCCTTTCGCGCGCGGTCGGTGCGAGGGTGGGGAGGGAGTGCGATCCACTGCGTGGGGCGCGGCCGCCCGGGGGTGAGCTGCGACTCGGTCCCGAGGCCCGGTCGGGGCACAATGCGGTGGCGATGACGTGGACGCTGATCTCGACCGACGACGGCTCGCGCACCTTCGCCCATCCGCGGCACGGGCAGACGTGTCATTCGCGCGCGGGGGCGTGGCGCGAGTCGTGCGAGCGCTACGCCCTGGAGTGCCGCTTGCGCGAGCAGGCCCGCGCGCGGCCGGAGCGAGCCTTGTGCGTGCTCGACGTCGGCACGGGCTTGGGCTTCAACCTCGCGGCGGCGCTGTGGGCGCTCGAGGGCACGGGCTGTGGGTTGGATGCGCTCTCGCTCGAGGTCGAGCGCGAGGTGCTCGTGCGCACGCTCGCGACGGCGCGCTCGGGGGAGCTGTACGACGGGGCGCCGGCCGAGCTCGTGCGCTTCCACGCGCCGGTCGTGGCCGCGCTCGAGCGCGCGCTGGCGGACGAAGCCGGCGCGGCGCGGGCCGGGGTGCCGCTCGAAGTCGACGGTGTGCGGGCGGGCGAGCTGCGGCTCCTGGTCGGCGACGCGCGGGCCACGCTGGCGGCGACGCCGCGCACGCCGCGCTTCGACGCCGTGTTCCTCGATCCCTTCTCGCGCGAGGTCGAGCCCGAGCTGTGGCAGCCCGGCTTCCTGGCCGAGGTCGCGGCGCGCATGGCGCCCGCGGCCTGGCTCTCGACCTACTCGACCTCGCTCGCCGTGCGCGCGGCGCTGGCGCGAGCGGGCCTGTGCACCGGGCCGGGCATCCGGGTCGGCTCGAAGGCGTCCGGAACGCTCGCGCGCCGCACGCCGGAGCTGCCGGCCTTCGACGCGCGCACCGCGCGGCGAGTCGCGCGCCGGGCGGCCGAGACCGGCCGGCCGCCCGCGGGTTCGTGATTTCCATGCCCGGGCGGCGGCATCCGGCCCGCCGCTCCTCTACAATCCGGGCTTCCGGTGGTGTCCCCGATGCCCGAGGGACGCTGGTCCGGCCGCGCGACGGCCGGACGCGGGGGGCTCCCCGCCGACCCGGGCCTACGAACACACATGCTCACCCTGGCTCTCATGGGAATCGGCGAATGGTGGCCGATCCTGATCGTCGCGCTGCTGCTCTTCGGCGGCCGCAAGCTCCCGGAACTGGCGCGCGCGATGGGCAGCAGCGTCAACGAGTTCAAGCGCGGCATGTCGAACGGCATGCCCGAGAAGGACACCGGCGAGAAGCCCAGCGAGTCGCCGGTCAAGGGCGGCTGACCGTGGCGTCCGGCAGGGGAGGAGACCCGCGGACCTCCCCGGCGCGGAGCCCGGGGCTCCCGGCGGGCGAGGCCGAAGGCGGCAGGGCGGACCGCGGCCTGCGGGCCGAGGGGATCGTCCTGTGCGGCGGGGCCTCGACGCGCATGGGCCGCGACAAGGCGGGCGTCGAGCTCGAGCGCATGACGCTGCTCGGGCGCGCGCTGGCGACGCTCGACGAGCTCGCCGCACCCGTGCGCCTGGCCTGCGGACCGGCGGCGCGCTACGCGGACAGCGGCCGCGCGCTCTGCCTCGATCGCTGGAGCGACGGCGGGCCGCTGGCGGGGCTCGAAGCGGGCCTGGCCGCCGCGGCACCCGGCCCGGTGTGCGTCGTGGCGGTCGACATCGTGCTGCCCTCGAGCGCGCCGCTGCGGCAGCTGCTCGAGCGCCTCGTCGCCGGCGACCTCGACGCCGCGCTGCTCGCCAGCGCGCGCGGTCCCGAGCCGCTGTGCGGCGTGTACCACACGCGCGTGCTGCCGCTGGTGCGCGCCGCGCTCGAGCGCGGCGAGCGCAAGGTGATCCGCTGGCACGCCGATGCCCTCGCGGGCCGTGCGCTGCGCATCGCCTGGGTGCCGGCGCGGGAGCTCGGCCTGGGGGACGAGCTGCTCAACCTGAACACGCCCGAGGATCTGGCGCGCGCCGCGTCGCCCGTCTCGCCCGTCTCGACCACGGCGGGCCAGCGGAGGGCCGCCTCGTGACGCCCGCCGACGCCCGTCTCGCGCGCCTGATCGGCCCGGTGCTGCCCGGCCTGGAGCGCATGCGCGAGGTCATGGAGCGCCAGGTGCTCGAGACCTCGCGCGCGGTCGGCGACATGACCGACCACGTCGCGCGCTTCCGCGGCAAGCAGCTGCGCGGCGCCCTGGTGCTCTTGGCCGGCGAGGCCACCGGCAACACCACCGACGAGCACCCGGCGATCGCCGCGATCGTCGAGCTGATCCACCTGGCGACGCTGGTGCACGACGACGTGCTCGACGGTGCAGCGGTGCGCCGGCGCGTGGCCTGCGTCAACCAGCGCTGGGACAACCAGACCGCGGTGCTGCTCGGCGACTTCCTGTACGCGCGCGCCTTCGCGCTGTCGACCGACCTGTCCTCGCGCCTCGCCAGCCGCGTGCTGGCCGAAGCCACGCGCCGCGTGTGCGTGGGCGAGATCGAGCAGGCCGCGCGGCGCTACGACTTCGAGCTCTCGCAGCAGGTCTACGAGCAGATCGCGGGCGCCAAGACCGCCACGCTCTACGCCGCCGCCTGCGAGCTCGGCGCGCGCTACCCGGGCGGGCGCGAGGAGCTCGGCCTCGAGCTGCGCCAGTTCGGCTGGGAGATCGGCCTGGCCTTCCAGATCGTCGACGACTGCCTGGACGTGGTCGGCGACGAGCGCGTGGTCGGCAAGTCGGTCGGCAACGACGTCGAGGACGGCAAGATCACGCTGCCGGTGCTGTACGCCTACCGCGCCGCGGACGAGGTCCAACAGGCCGCGATGCGCGACATCTACACCCGGCCGGAGCTCGAGCGCCGCATCGTGCGCCTGCGCGAGGTGTGCGACCTCACGCGCGGCGTCGAGTTCGCGCTGGCGCGCGCGCGCGAACTCGTCGCGCAGGCCCAGCAGCGCCTGGCGGGCCTCGAAGACGGCCCGCACCGCCGCGCGCTGCACGCGCTGGGCGAGTTCGTGCTGGAGCGCAATTGGTGAGCGAGCCCGGCGCAGCGCCGCCCGCCGGAGCCGACCCCGGAACCGGAACCGGCGTCGCGGCGCGGCCGTGGCGCTGGAGCTTCGCCCGCTCGGGGCTGGTGATCGTCGCCGTCGTCGTCGCCGGCCAGGTGATCGGCAACGTCGCGACCAGCCTGTTCGCGCGCGACGCGGCGGGCGAGCTGGGCCTCTGGTCGCTGCGCGGCCTGCTGTTCCTGGGCTTCGTCGTGTGCACGCTGGCCTTCCTCGCGCTGCAGTTCGCGGGGGTGCTGGCCTTCCTGCGCGCGATGCACACCGGCGTGATGCTGGTGGTGCTCTCGACCGTGGCGGTGGCGCTGGGCGTGCTCGTGCCGCAGATCGCGGGCTTCGAGGATCCCCAGGAGCGCGTGCCCGAGGTCGGCGACGTGCCCGCCGAAGCGCTGCTCAGCTACCTGAAGGCGCCCAAGGGCGAGGCCGACCAGTGGCGCGGCCCGCGGCCCGACGACCACCCGGCGCTGCGCACGCTGACGCCCGACCAGATCGTGCGCGCCAAGGCCTACCGGCGCGAGTTCGACGCCTTCAAGTTCGCCGAGGCCTACTTCCTCTGGCACCTGTTCCATCCCTACGGCCTGGGCCAGCCCGAGAACCCGCTGCCGCCGCAGGTGCTCGAGAAGCTCGGCCAGTACGGCCAGCGCTACGGCGCCGAGGAGCGCTCGAACCGCGAAAAGCAGATGAAGCAGGCCTTCGGCGGCCAGCCCAAGTCGCTGGCGATCTCGGCCTTCGCCGCCGAGCACATCGAGGGCCTGCACCGTGCCTTCCGCGTGTGCACGGCGCTGCACCTCAACCGCACCTACAAGTCGCACTGGTTCGCGACGCTGCTGGGCCTGCTGGCGGCCGGCATCGCCTGCAACACCTTCCGCGGTCCGGCGGCGAGTTGGCTGACGGCGCGCAAGGTCGGCTGGCTGACGGTGCACGTCGGCATGCTCGTGATGCTGGCCGGCGGCGCGATCAGCAAGGCGCAGACCTACCGCGGCATCCTCAAGCTCGACCTCGAACACGGCCCGCAGGACACCTTCTGGGGCTACTTCGACCCGAACAAGCCGATGCAGATGCCCTTCCACGTGAAGCTCGACCGCTTCGCGCGCAAGGACTGGCCGACGCTCGAGGTCGCCTTCCGCCACGACGAGTTCGCCTCGCGCCTGCCCGAGTACACGCTGTGGCCCGGGCGCGAGATCGGCCTGGACTGGACCGCGGCCGCCGGGGAGGACAAGCCGCGGCCCCGGCTGCGCTTCCGCGTGCGGGCGCTGTACGAGCGCGCGCGCATCGACCCGCCGCGCTTCTGGGAGGCGGCCACGCGCGACGAGCCGCAGGGCCTCGGCCCGCTGGCGGAGCTCGTGCCCGCGACGGTCGACGCCGACGGCGGCGGCGCCGGGCCCCGGCCGGCGCTGCTCTTGCCGAACAGCCCCTACGACCACTGGTACGACGCCGACTGGAGCGCGCGCCTCAAGGTGGCCTACGGCGACGACGACGCCGCGGGCCGCGCGCTGTTCGTGCCGAAGCCCGCGGGCCACCTCGGCTGGCTCGACATCGGCATCGCGCTGCACGGCCACGTCGAGCCCCTGCGCGAGGAGATCGCGCTGGGCCAGACGCTGCAGGTCGGCGAGTACACGCTGACCGTCGCCGAGGCCACGGCCGACTTCCGGCTCGACCCGAGCGGCACCAGCGAGCTGCGCGACCCGCGGCCGCTCGCGCAGCAGACGCCGCGCAATCCGGGCGTGTGGGTGACGATCGAGAAGCGCGGCGACGAGACGCCCGAGCGGCGCCTGATCCTGCAGTCGCTCGACGCCGAGACCAACAAGGAGCTGCAGAAGCGCTACCGCTACCCCGACATCGCGCTCAAGCTGCGCTGGGACACCTGGGGCGGCGCCGGGCCCGCGCGCCAGGTGCTGCAGTGGGGGCCTACGACGCCCGCGCGCCTCTTGAGCGAGTCGGGCGAGCGCACCGAGCTCGCGAGCGGCGCGACGCTGAGTTTGGGTCGCAGCAGCCTGACGCTGCGCAACCTGCTGCACCACGCGCGCTTCGAGAAGCAGCTCGAGTTCCTGGCCGGACACGTCGAGGGCCCGCACTTCGACCCCGACTTCTACGCCACCGATCCGATCGGCCTGGAGCTCGAGGTCACGCGCGAGCCGGGCACGAGCGAGGAGCACACCGAGCTCGTGCGCCTGGCGTCGAGCGAGGAGGGCCTGGCGAACTTCTGGCAGCCGGCCGACGAGCGCTTCCAGGTGCGCTTCTACGAGAACACCGCGGGCTTCCCCTTCGAGTGGCGCAGCGTGCTCTCGATCTGGCAGCGCGACCCCGACGGCCAGCTGGTGCAGGTCGAGGCCGGCAGCGAGGAAGAGCGCGAGATCCGCGTCAACGACTACTTCCACTATCAGGGCTACCGCTTCTTCCAGACCGACGCCAAGGCCGAGGAGCCGACCTACTCGGGCATCGGCGTGGTCTACGACCCGGGCATCCCGTACGTGCTGTACGGCATGTACACGATCATCGTCGGGACGATCCTGGCCTTCCTGGTCAAGCCGGCGGTCGAACGGCGCGCGCGCGCGCGGCGCGCTGCCACGGAGGGCGCAGCATGAGCTTCCTCGAGCACCTCTTCGCGGGCTCCGAGATCCTGGCCAGCACGCGCTGGTCGGCCTGGTGCGATGTCGTCTGCCTGCTCGGCCTGGCGGGCGTCGTGGCCGCGGTGCTCGTCCACCGCCGTGCCGCGCTGGCGGGCCGCGCGCTGGCCGGCGGCGAGCGTGCCTGCGCGCGCCTGCCGGTCCTGGCGCTGTTCCTCGGGACGCTGCTGATGTCGGTGGTGGTCTGGATGCGCGGCCTGGAGGTCAACCACTTCCCCAGCCAGACGATGAGCGAGGTGCTGCAGGTCTTCACCCTGGCGCTCCTGGTCTCGATGGTGGCGCTGCACTTCGCGCTGGCGCTGCCGCGCCGCGGGCCGGGCTGGGCGATCCTCGACGACGTGCTGATCGGCCTGGTGCTGGCGGGGGTGTTCTTCACGCACCGCCACATCGACACGCTCTCGACCGCGCAGCGCGACCTGCCGCCGGCGCTGCAGTCGTACTGGTTCCCGCCGCACCTGTCGTCGCTGATCTTCAGCTACGCGACGATGGCGGTCGCGGCCGGGATCGCGCTGTTCTTCTTCGTCACGCGCTTCTGGACGGGCGTCTTCGCGCAGTCCGCGACGGCGCGGCGCCTGGGCTGGTTCGTGCTCGGCTCGGGTGCCTTGACCGTCGGCGGCGCGTTCGCGCTGGCGGGCGCGACTTCGATCCCCTTCGTCGCGGCGCTGGGCTTCCTGGGCCTGCCCGCCGGCCTCGTGGCCTACGCCGCGCTGCGCTGCTTCGCCGGCGCGGGCGAGTCGCGCACCGAGCTCTGGATCGCGCTCGGGCTGGCGCTGGTGCCCTTCGTGCAGGTCGTGACGCTGCCGCTGCTGGTGCTCTCGGGCCTGGTGTTCTGCGTGCTGCGCTGGCGCGGCCGGCTGCCGGAGCTGGCGCGCATGGCGGCGCTGGAGAAGGAGCTCGACGACGTCAGCTTCCGCGCCTTCGCGGTCGGCATCCCGTTCCTGACGGCCGGGTTGTGGATGGGCGCTTTCTGGGCGCAGGAGGCCTGGGCGAACTACTGGGGCTGGGACAGCAAGGAGAACGCGGCGCTGATCACCTGGCTGGTCTACATCATCTACGTCCACCTGCGCATGCTCGGCGGCTACCGCGGCGCGAAGGCGATGGGCGTGCTCGTCGCGGGCGCTTTCTCGGTCTTCGTCACCTTCCAGCTGTTCGGCTACTTCCCCGACAGCCAGAAGAGCCTGCACCGCTACACCGACGACAACGTCCGGCCGATGGAAGGCCAGCAGGGGTCGGGCCAGCAGGGCGGCGCCTCCGGCACCGAGCAGGCCCAGCGTGCGGAGAGCGACGCCCGGTGAGCGCGCGACTCCTCGACGGCAAGGCCACCGCGCGCGCCGTGCGCGCCGACGTGCGCGCCGGCGCCGAGGCGCTCGCCGCGCGCGGCGTGCGGCCCGGCCTGGCGGTCGTGCTGGTCGGCGAGGATCCCGCCAGCCAGGTCTACGTGCGCAACAAGGACGCCGCCGCGCGCGAGGCGGGCTTCGAGGTGCGCACGCGCACGCTCCCCGCGACGACGTCGCAGGCGGAGCTCGAGCGCGAGATCACGGCGCTCAACGCCGACCGTGGCGTGCACGGCATCCTGGTCCAGCTGCCGCTGCCCGCCGGGCTCGACGCCGCGCGCGCCATCGCCTGCATCGCGCCCGCCAAGGACGTCGACGGGCTGCACCCGGAGAACGTCGCGGCGCTGGTCCTCGGCCGTCCCGGCCACCGGCCCTGCACGCCGCTGGGTTGCCTGGAGCTCTGCGACCGGCACGGGATCGAGCTCGCCGGCCGCGCCGTCGTCGTGCTCGGCCGCTCGATGCTGGTCGGCAAGCCCTTCGCCCTGCTCGCGCTCGAGCGCCACGCGACCGTGACCATCGCCCATTCCCGCACGCCGGACCTGGCGGCCGAGGTGGCGCGCGCCGAGGTGCTGGTCGCCGCCGTCGGCCGGCCCGGGCTGGTGCGCGGGGCGTGGATCCGGCCCGGCGCGGCGGTGCTCGACGTCGGCATCAACCGCCTGCCGGACGGCCGCCTGACCGGCGACGTCGAATTCGAGACGGCCCGCGAACGGGCGGCCTGGATCACTCCGGTTCCCGGCGGGGTCGGTCCGATGACGATCGCGATGCTGCTCGCGAACACGCTCCAGGCCGCGGCGAGCTCGAGCGGGAATTCCCTTCCGGCCCGTCCTAGGAGCCTGGGCAGCGCAGGCTGACCATGGCCCAACCCTCGTCCTGGAAGGATCCGCCGCCGTTCCACGAGCCCGAGATGCGCTCGGGCGCGCCGCGTTTCACCGGGGCGGTGCGCACGCTGGTGCTGCTCAACGTCGGCGTCTACCTGGTCCAGTTCCTGCTCTGGTTCTTCAGCCGCATGAGCGGCACCGAGGTCGAGAGCCTGCTCTTCGGCCATCTCAAGCTCAGCCCCGACGACTGGCGCGCGTTCCTGTGGGGGCTCCCGCTGTGGCAGCTCGGCACCTACGGCTTCCTCCATGCCGTGACCGATCCGCTGCACATCGCCTTCAACATGCTGATCCTGTTCTTCTTCGGCAGCATGCTGGAGGGCATCGTCGGCAGCCGGCGCCTGGTCGTGACCTACCTCGCGGCGATGGTCGCCGGAGCCGTGCTCTTCCTCGCCACCGGCATCGTGCAGGGCGCGGTCACCGGCAGCCCGCAGATCCCGGCCGTCGGCGCCTCGGGCGCCTGCTTCGGCGTGCTGATCGCGATGGCGGTGCTGCGGCCGCACGCCACGGTGCTGTTCCTGTTCATCCCGGTGACGCTGCGCGTCCTGGCGCTGATCCTGGTGGCCTTCGACCTCCTGGGCTTGATGATCACGCTGGGCAGCGGCGCCACCGACGGCGTCGCGCACCTGATCCACCTGGGCGGCGCCCTGTACGGCTTCGCGGCGGTCAAGACCGGCCTGATCTGGTTCGACCCGGTCGAGTTCCGCCGGCGGCGCCAGGCGGTCAAGGCCGTCGAGCGCGCGGCCACCGACGACCAGCGCATGGACGAGATCCTGGCCAAGATCCACAGCCAGGGCATGAACGCGCTGACCCGCGGCGAGCGCGAGTTCCTGAAGCGCATGTCGTCCCGGCGCTAGGCGCGCGCCCTTTGTGAGCCCCGCGCGGCACCGCTAGACTCGCGCTGCCATGTCCCCCCGGCTCCGCTGCGTCCTCGTCCCGCTCCTGACCCTGTTCGGCGCGCTGCCCGCCTCGGCCTGGCAGTCGGACTTCGAGAAGGAGTTCAAGGCCGCGCTGCAGCAGAAGGCCACGGCCGAGCAGCACAAGCTGGTCAAGACGCGCGTGCCCGAGGCCGTGGCCTGCGTGATCGCCACCGGCGAGCAGATCCTGGTCTCGTCCAGCGACGAACTCGAGGCGCTGATGGCCGGCCTGCGCGAGGCCTGGAAGGCGGTGCACAAGAGCGAGTTCGCCGAGCGCGCCTACAAGTACTACTCGCTGGCCGACGGGACGCAGAAGAAGGACCGCGCGGAGCTCAAGCTCCAGTACGACAAGGCGCGCCGCACCTTCGACAACAACCTGACCAAGAAGGCGCCCGAGGAGTTCGACCTGGTCTACGCGCAGCTGCGCGACCACCCCGATTTCTTCGACCAGGCCGGCGACCTGTACCTGGCCTCCGAGTCGGCCTACGTGGTTGCGCGCGCGCTCGACGAGACGCTGCGCACCAGCGGCGCCGACCTGCATCTCGCCTGGAAGTTCTACGTCAAGGCGATCGAGCTGCGCGAGCGCTGGGAGCTCAAGGACCCGAGCTACGAGGAGTGCGTCAAGCGGCGCAACGCGCTGGCCGCCAAGGGCGCCGACAAGAAGGCCGAACCCGGCGCGGGCTCCGAGCCCGGCGGCTCGGGGCCCGGGATGCCCGCCGCGCCCGGCGGCAGCCCGCCCGGCGCGCCGCTCAAGGCCGCGCTGACCTTCGAGGTGCTCGCCTCGCCCGAGCAGTTCCAGCGCCCGAACTACCACGCCGACGACTCCTTCCCGCTCTGGCCGCCGCTGGCGCTGACCAAGAAGGACAAGAACCGCGCGGTGTTCGCCAACATGAACAAGTCGCCGGCGGTGCTGCGCGAAGGCTCGAACGACGTGCGCCTCGACACCAACGGCGACGGCAAGGGCGACGAGAAGGTGCCGCTGACCGGCAACATCGTGGCGGTCAAGACCACGATCGGCGAGGGCGCCGACGCGCGCCCCTGGGCCTTCCTGGCGGTGGTCGGCGGCCAGAAGGAGTTCTACCAAGGCATCGAGGTCAACCTGCAGCCGGTCGACGACGTGATGACCATCTACACGCTCGGCGCCGCCAGCGTGGTCGGCAGCGTCGAGGGCAAGTCCGTGCGCCTGATCGACGAGACCATGGACGGCATCTACGGCACCGTGCCGCAGACCTACGGCTTCGCCGGGCTCTCGAAGGACGTCTTCCAGCCCGACTTCGACACGATGGTCGTCGGTGCCGCCAAACGCGCGCGACCCTTCAGCGAGTGGGCCGAGATCGAGGGCGCCTGGTACCACCTGGCGGTCGACGCCGCGGCCAAGGAGCTGACCGCCACGCCGCACACGCCCGACGTCGGCTTCTTGAAGCTGGACCTCAAGGGCACCGCCGTGCCGCCGAGCGCGTTGATCGTGCAGGGCAAGGACTCGCTCTCGAAGTGCTTCTACGACCTGGCCGACGCCGGGCCCAAGGGGCTGGCGGTGCCGGTCGGCAACTACGTCCTGTGCTACGGCGAGCTGCGGCGCGGCAAGAAGAAGCAGCTGCAGAAGTGCGCGATCCTGCCCGGCCGCGCCATGGCGGGTTGGAGCGTGCGGCGCGGCGAGACCACGCTGGTCGAGCTGGGCGCGCCCTTCGACTTCGACTTCAAGACCAAGCGCGACGGCGACAACGTCACGATCGAGGGCGCCACGGTGCGCGTGATCGGCCGCGGCGGCGAGCGTTACGAGCGCACCTGGAACTGCGTGCCCGCGGCCGAGGTCGGCTTCCGCAAGAAGGGCGTCAAGGCCAAGCCCGGCAAGTACGAGCGCCTGCCGATCGCGGGCGACGTCGAGGTGATCAACAAGCAGGGTTGGGACGTGCCCTGGTCGCCGATGGACCTGGTGCTCGACGTCAAGTCCGCCGGACCCGAGGTCGAGTTCCAGCTGGTGCTCAAGAAGCACGACCTGTTCGGCAAGATCGAATCGAACTGGAAGGAATAGCTCGACGTGCTCGACATCAAGTTCATCCGCCAGCACCCCGACCTGGTGCGTGCCGGCGCGGCCAAGAAGCGCATTCCGCTCGACCTCGAGCAGCTGCTGGAGCTCGACCGGGTGGTGCGCGAGGAGGGGCAGGTGCTCGACAAGCTGCGCTCCGAGGCCAACGCCAAGGCCAAGGAGATCGGCAAGGCGCCGGCCGAGCAACGCGCCGCGCTGGCCGAGGAGGCCAAGCGCGCCAAGGGCGAGCTCAAGCAGCGCGAGGAGGCGCAGGCGGCGCGCGAGGAAGCGCTCAAGGAACTCTTGTTGCGCGTGCCCAACGTGCCGGCGCCCGAGGTGCCCGAGGGCCGCGACGACAGCGAGAACGTCGAGATCAAGCGCTGGGGCGAGCCGCGCAAGTTCGACTTCGAGCCGCTGGACCACATCGCGCTGGGCGAGCTGCACGACTGGATCGACGTGCAGCGCGGGGCGCGCATCTCGGGCTCGCGCAACTACTTCCTCAAGGGCGACCTGTCGCTGCTCGAAGGGGCGTTGCTGCGCTACGCGCTCGACCTGATGGTGCAGCGCGGCTTCGTGCCGCTGAGCGTGCCCACCCTGGTGCGCAGCGAGATCATGGTCGGCACGGGCTACTTCCCGGGGGGCGAGGAGCAGGCCTACCGCTGCGACGCGCGCGACGACCTGTGCCTGGTCGGCACGGCCGAGGTGCCGGTGACGGCCCTGCACCAGGACGAGATCCTGAGCGCCGCCGAGCTGCCCAAGAAGTACGTGGCGCTCTCCTCCTGCTACCGCCGCGAGGCCGGCACCTACGGCAAGGACACGCGCGGGCTGTACCGCGTGCACCAGTTCCAGAAGGTCGAGCAGGTGATCGTCGACGTGGCCGACCCGGCCCGCAGCCTGGAGCACCACCACGCGATCGTGAAGAACGCCGAGGACGTGTTGCAGGCCTGCGAGCTGCCCTACCGCATCGTCAACGTGTGCGGCGGAGATCTCGGCGCACCCCAGATCCAGAAGTTCGACATCGAGACCTGGATGCCCTCGCGCCAGAACTACGGCGAGACCCACTCGGCTTCGCGCTTCCACGACTACCAGGCGCGGCGCCTGAACATGCGCTACCGCGACGCCGAGGGCACGGTGCGCGTGTGCCACACGTTGAACAACACCGTGGCGGCCAGCGTGCGCATGCTGATCGCGCTGCTCGAGAACCACCAGAACGCGGACCGTACCGTGGCGATACCGGCGGTGCTGCGGCCCTACCTGGGCGGTCGCGCGCGCATCGGCCAGCCGCGCTGAGCGACGGCGGCGTTGCACGCCGGGCATGCGGTCGATGCGACCGCGGCACAGGAGGCGTACCACCTCCGAACTCAACTGCACGCAGCGTGCGCGTCTAGAGGCGTAGAGCGGGACGGACGGCAGAACGTCTCGCCACGGTCCTCAACGCGGGTCGGCAGGCCCGTTCGAACCATGCAACGCATCGCTTCCCTCGCGTGCTTCGGGTTGCTCGCTTCTGTTGCTCCGCTGGCTTCGGCCGACGAGTTCCTGCTCGTGCCCAGCGCCGACACGCGCCGCATCGCGGCCTTTCGGCCCGACGACGGCAGCCTGGTCGACCCGGCCTGGCTCGACCTGACGGCCTGGGGCATCCTCGGGCCTTGCGCCGTGCAGCAGGTCGGCCAGGAGCTGTGGGTCGCCGATCCGCCGACGCGCACGCTGGTGCGCTTCTCGATCGCCGAGCGCCGGCCGCTGGAGCGCATCCTGGTCAGCGGCGGCGAACCGCGCGCGATCACGGCCAATGCCACGCACGCCTTCGTGCTGCTGCGCGAGCCGGGTGCCGGCTTCGCGCTGGTGCAGAAGTACAAGCTCGACGGCCAGCTGCACAGCTCGCACATCACGCGCCGCGCGTCCGACCTGCTCTGGACCGGGAGCGAGCTCCTGGTGGCGGACATCGACCTCGACGGCATCCTGCGCAGCACGGAGCTCTTGACGCCCAACGGCAACTTCCACTTGTCGGGCGACGCGACGGACCCGCTCGATCCCGCGGAGCTCGACCTCGACCTGGCCGGCGGGCGCGTGCTGGTGGTCGGCGACCTGTCGGCCGTGCCCGGTGCGCGCGGCGTGTTCCGCTACGACCAGGCGGGGAACTTCCAGGACGTGCTGAGCGTCGATCCGGCCTGGGTCGGCGAGCTGCGCGGCGCGGCGGCGCTCTCGAACGGCGCTCTGCTGCTGTCCGGTTCGACCGGCGTCGCGCGCCTCGCGCCGGACGGCGTCACGCTGACGCCGCTCTGGGACGCGGGGGGCGCGGGGCACGTGACGCGCATCGAGATCCAGGGCACGGGCTCGCGCACCTGGTGCCACGGCGACGGCTTCGACACCACGCACCTCGCCGTCTGCCCCTGCGGCAACCAGGGCGCGCCCGGGCGCGGTTGCGCCAACAGCGTCGAGCCGCGCGGCGGCGCGCTGCAGGTCTCGGGGACGCTGCAGCCCGATCGCCTGCTGCTGACCGCCAGCGGGATGCCGGCGACGAGCACCTGCCTCTTCCTGCAGGAGGACGCCGCGGGCGACGCGGTGTTCCAGGACGGCGTGCGCTGCTCGAGCGGGGCGCTGGTGCGCCTCGCGACGCGCGCCGCGCAGGCCGGTGTCGCGCGCTTCCCGCTGCCGCAGGACGGGACCACGCTCTCCGCGCGCGGCGGCGTCGTGCCGGGCAGCGGCGCGCGGCGCTACTACCTCGCGGTGTATCGCAACGCTGCGCGGACGTGGTGTCCGCCGGCGCTGGCGAACACGACCAACGGCTGGATCCTCGATTGGTGAGCGCGGCTCAGCCGCCGCCGGAGCCGCTGGACTGCACGGTGCCGCCACCGCCGCCACCGGCGCCCGCGCCGGGCGAGGTGGGGAAGGGGTCGCCACCGCGCTGGCCGCGGCCTTGGCCGGGGTTGGTCAGCGGGTTGAAGGTCTCGGTGCTGGTGCCGCCGCTGCCGCTGCCCGCGCCGCCCGTCGCGGCCGGCGCCTTGGGCACGCGCGGCACGACCAGGTCTTCCTCGCTGGCGCGCAGGCCCTCGGGGAAGCGGATCACGCGCTTGTAGACGATCGTGCGCTTGTCGGTGGGGGCGATGCGCAGCGTCTCGCCGACCAGGCGCGGCGCGAGCTCGATGGTCAGCGAGATCTCGATGCGTGCCGGCAGGCCGATGTGCTCGTCGTCCTTGTCGTCGCCCCATTCTTCGAGGGATTCCTCGTCCGGGCCGTCCTTCTCCCAGCAGCGGATGTCGAAGCCGCGCACGCGCTCGTGGAGCAGGAGATAGGTGCCGCCGACGAAGGGCTCGGCGTCGACGCCGAAGCCCTCGCGGCGGTAGAGCTCGAGGAACTGGTCGGTGCCGGGTGCCACGCGCAGGCAGTAGCCGAGCTCGTTGAGCGGCGCGCGCACGAAGCGGTCCTCGTCCTCGTGCAGCGAGAGCGAGCGCGTGTTGCTGACGAAGTCGAGGCCGTCGGCGTCGAAGCCCAGCTGCACGCGGTTCTTGATGCGGAACTGCATCTGGCGCGTGCGGTTGAGCGTGGTCAGCGCGCGCAGGTCGCCTTCGATGCGGTCCAGGATCGCGGGGCCGGCCAGCTGCATCTCCTGGATGTTGTGGATCGTGTCGCGCGAGGTGCGCGCGGCAGTCAGGATCGAGGTCATCGCGATCATGATCCCGCTCATGATCAACAGCGTCAGCAACACTTCGATCAGCGTGAAGCCCGCGCGCCCCGAGTGCCTGGTGTGCCTGGTGTTCATCGTGGTTCTCCCGTCAGCGGGTTCGAGCCGCCGCGGCCGGAGCTGCCGCCGCCGCTGTTGTTGTTGCCGCCACTGTTGTTGGCGGGGTCGTTGCCGTCGGCCGCTTCCGCGGCGGCAGGATCCTCTTCCTTGGGGCCGTAGACCTGGGTCCAGGGGATCCAGCGCTCGAGGATCAGCTCGCTGGTGAACTCGCGGATCTTGGGGAAGCCGATCTTGACCTTGACCTTCTCGAAGGCCTTGTCCTCCTCCTCCGAGGGATCGCCGTCCTCCTCCTCGTCTTCGTCCTGGCGGTCGGGGCGGTTCCAGTTGTCGAAGCTGCCGTCGTCGTTGCGCTCGCGGAAGGTTTCGTCCCCGACGATCACCTCGTAGCTGAACTCGGGGTAGCCCTCCTCGGCGTAGGTGCCGAGCAGGCCGCGCTCGAGGTCCTCGCGCAGCTCGCCCGAGGCGATGCGGCCCAGCGTCAGGAGGCCCAGCTCGCGCGCGAGCTTGTAGTTGCGCGTGTGCGCCGCGGTCAATTTCGCGCCGTTGAGGCCCTCGAGGATCCAGATCAGGCCCATGCCGACGATCACGATCGCGACCGCGACCTCGGCCAGGGTGAAGCCGCGGGCGCCGGAGCGGGTGCGTAGCAGGGAGCGCTTCAATTGAAGTCCGTGTCGCGCGGCGGTTCGCGCACGAACACGCCCTCGTGGTATTCGATCAGCCCGGTCAGCGCCTGGACGTCGATCGTGTAGGTGTTGCGTTCCGGTTCCTGGACCAGCGTCAGCGTGTGGCCCGAGGCGGCGCCCAGCGGGTCGAAGCGCACGTAGACCACGCCGCGCGTGTACTCGACGCCGTCGATCACGATGCGCTGGAAGCGCACGGTCTGGGGCATGACCACCCAGTCGAAGGCCATGCGCTCGTCCTCGCGGCCGGCCAGCCCGCCGCCGGCCTTGAACGGCGTCACGGTGCGGTAGCGCGACTTCTCGAAGTCGTACTCGATGCGGAACTCGCCGTTGCGCGCGATGGCCTCGGAGCGCGCGCCCTGCAGTGCGGCCGCCAGCGCGCGCACCGAGGAGGTCAGCTGCTCGCGCGGCAGCATGGCCTTCCAGCTGACGGTCACGATGCCCGCGATCAGTCCCAGGATCACCAGCACCGCCAGCATCTCGACCAGGCTGAAGCCCGCGCGCGCGCCACGCAGGGCGCGTCGGACGCGGAGCAGGCCTGAGCGAGCGGGCATGGCATCAACCGTCGTTCATCGTCTTGCTGTCGATGTCGTCGCTGCCGCCGGCCTGGCCGTCGGGGCCGTAGGTGAACACGCGCGGCTCGGGCGTGCCCGAGCCGGGGACCGGCGCTTCGTACATGTACTCGTTCTTCCAGGGGTCCTTGGGGACCTTGGAGGACTGCAGGTACTTGTGGCCGTGCTCGTCGGGGGTCACCAGCGCCTCGAGCGAGTCGGGGTACTTGCCGTTGTTGCGGATCGCGAACTCGTTGAGCGCGCTGACGATCTGCGTGATGTCGGCCTTGGCCTTCTCGTGCGTGGCCGTGAAGAACTTCTCCATCACGTTCGGGACGACCAGCGTGGCGAGCAGGCCGATGATGACGATGACGACCATCATCTCCGCCAGGGTGAAGCCGCGACGCGCGCGGCGCGAGGGAACGATCTGCATGATTGGAATCCACCCGGGCGGCTGCCGCCCGGTCATTTGCCGAAGTTGCCGATCTCGAGGATCGGAAGGACGATCGAGACCACGATATACCCTACGACGATGGCCAGGAAGACGATCATGATCGGCTCCAGGACCGAGGTCATGCGCTCCGTGGCGATGTCGACCTCGTCGTCGTAGGCCAGGGAGATGCGGTCGAGCATCTGTTCCAGTTCGCCCGACTGCTCGCCGACCGAGACCATGTAGCCCACGATGGCCGGGAAGGCGTTGGTCTGCTTGAGCGGCGTGGCGATGTCGGTGCCCTCGAGGATGCGCGTGCGGATGTGGTCCGTGGCGTCCGCGATCACCCGGTTGCCGACGACCGTGCGCGTGATCTCCAGGCTCTGCACGGCCGGCACGCCGCTCTGCAGCAGCGTGGACAGCGTGCGCGTGAAGCGCGAGACGGCCTGCTTGCGCAAGAGCTCGCCGATGATCGGCACGCGCAGCATGTTCTTGTCGATGAACAGCCGGCCCTTGTCCGAGCCGCGGTAGATGCGCTCGAAGACGAAGGACACGAAGGCGATGAACAGGCAGCCGACCCACCAGTAGTCCTTGAACAGGTCGGAGACCAGGATCAGGATGCGCGTCGGCGCGGGCAGCGTCTGGCCCATGTCGGTGAGCATGCCCGAGATCTTGGGCACGACGACCGTCATCAGGATCGAGATCACGATCAGGCCGATGCCGATCATCATCACCGGGTAGGTCAGCGCCGACACGACCTTGCGGCGCAGCGCGCGCTGCGCCTGCAGGTAGTCGGCCAGGCGCCGCAGCACGACGTCGACGTTGCCGGTGGCCTCGCCCGCGCGCACCATGTTCACGTACAGCTCGCCGAACATGTAGGGGTGCTCGGCCAGCGCGTCGGCCAGCGAGGAGCCCGAGTTGATGCGCTCGCGGATCTCGCGGAACATCGTCTCGGTCGAGCGCTCCTCGGCCTGCTCGATCATGGCCTTGAGCGTCTCGGCCAGCGGGATGCCCGAGGACAGGAGCGTGCCCATCTGGCGCGTCGTGGCCGTCAGGATCTCGAGGTTGCGCATCGAGGGCGTCGACGACTGCCGGCGCTGCTGGCGCAGGCGCGCGAACAGGTTGCCGATGCCGGGCAGGCTCTTCTTCGAGCCGGCCGTCACCCGCCCGCCGCCGCCGCGCTCGCGCAGGTCGCTGACCAGCAGGTTGATGCGCCGCAGCTTGGTGCGCGCCTCGCGCGGCGTGTCGGCGTCGATCACGCCGCTCTGCACGGCGCCGCCGCTGGCGAAGGCCTTGTACTCGTAGATCGGCATGGATCAGTCGAGGTCGAGCTGCGTGACGCGCAGGACCTCGTCGGGAGTGGTCTGCCCGGCCAGGATCTTCTGCCGTCCGTCCTCGCGCAGCGTGATCATGCCGCGCTCGACCGCGGTGCGCTTCATGATCGAGGCCGTGGCGCTGTTCATGATCTGCGTGCGCAGCGCCTCGTCGACCGGCAGGAACTCGTAGATCGCCGTCCGGCCCGAGTAGCCGGACTGGAAGCACTCGTCGCAACCCTTGCCGACGGCGATCTTGCCGCCCATCTGCTCGGGCGTCAGCCCGACCTTCTTGAGCTTGGCCGTGGCCTCGGCGCTGATCGGCACGTAGCCGTGGCAGTGCTTGCAGATCGTGCGCACCAGGCGCTGGGCGATCACCAGCACCAAGGAACTCGACACCAGGTAGGGCTCGACGCCCTGGTCGACCATGCGCTGGATGGTCGAGGGCGCGTCGTTGGTGTGCACGGTCGAGAACACCAGGTGGCCGGTGAGCGCGGCGCGGATCGCGACCTCGGCCGTCTCGAGGTCGCGGATCTCGCCGACCATCATCACGTCCGGGTCCTGGCGCAGGAACGAGCGCAGGCCGGCGGCGAAGGTCAGGCCCTTCTTGACGTTGACCTGCACCTGGCTGACGCCGGGCAGCGAGTACTCGACCGGGTCCTCGATGGTCAGCACGTTCTTCTGCGTCGTGTCGACCTCGGCCATGCCGGCGTAGAGCGTGGTGGTCTTGCCCGAACCGGTCGGTCCGGTGACCAGGATGATGCCGTGCGAGTACTCCAGGTACTCGCGCAGCATGGCGCGGTTCTTCTCCGACAGGCCGATCTCGTCGAGCGTGTAGACCTTGGCGGTCTTGTCGAGCAAGCGCATGACGATGCGCTCGCCGGTGGTGGTGGGCACCGAACTGATGCGCACGTCGACCTCGCCGTCGCCGATCTTGATCGTCGCGCGGCCGTCCTGCGGCAGGCGGCGCTCGGCGATGTCCATCTTGCCCATGACCTTGACGCGGCTGATGATCGCTTCCTGCGCCTTGCGCGGGATCGGATCCATGTCGTAGAGGATGCCGTCGATCCGGAAGCGCACCTGCATGCGCTCGACGTAGGGGTGGAAGTGCACGTCGGACGCGCGCAGCTTCAGCGCCTGGAACAAGATCGTGTTGACGAGCTTGATGATCGGCGCCTTGTTGGCGACGTCGAGCACGTCTTCCGACTCGTCGATCTGGTCGGCCAGGCCGGCGATGTTCCCGTCCTCGTTGACGTCGGCCAGCGCCTCGTCCACGCCGTCGGCCTTGTGGCGGTAGGCGCGCGCGAGCAGGGTGGTGATCTCGACGCGCGGCGCGAGCACCGGGTCGATCTCCGCGCCCAGCATGGCCGCCAGGTCGTCCATCGGGTGCGGCGCCAGCGGCGTGCAGGTCGCGACCTTGTAGACGTTGTCGGTCGATTCGAGCGCCACCAGGTTGTAGTTGCGCGCGAAGTGCACCGGCACGCGGTTGACGAAGGGCCCGGGCACGCGCGTGCCGTCGAGCGACTTGCGGAACTCGTAGCCCAGGTGCTTGGCGTAGATCTGCAGCAGCGTCGGCTCGTCCAGGTACTCCTTCTGCAGGATCACGCGGTCGAGCGAGTCGCCGCTGGCGCCGGCCACGCGCCGGCACTCCTCCAGCCGCTCGCGCGACAGGCCCGCGTCCACCAGGAGTTCGCCGATCGAGGCCATCTCAGTTCTTCCCGTTGGCGTTGCCGGCGGCGGCCGCGGCGTTCTTCTCGCGCTCTTCCTTGATCACCTGGCGCAGACGTTCGGCGTCCAGCCCGACCGCCTGGCCGTCGACCTCGCCGCGCGCGGGGCTGCGGTACAGCGGCACCTCGAAGCCGTCGAGCTTGAGCCCGCGGCCCTTGCCCTTGGTGCTGCCGAAGTCGCTGTCGATCACGCGGATGCGGTCGACGCCGATCGTGTCCGCGGCCTCGAGCTTCTTGCGGTAGGAGACCTCGGCCAGGTCGGCGAAGTCCTTGTCGCGCAGGATGTGCGGCGTGACGAAGAAGTACAGCGTGGTGCGGTTCGAGGTGTCCGAGGACTTGCCGAACAGGCGGCCCAGCAGCGGGATGTCGCCCAAGAGCGGCACCTTGTCCTCCTGGTTCGACTTGTTGTCGGTGATGATGCCGCCGATCACCATCGTGTCGCCGTCGGGCACGTTGACCGTGGTGTCGATGTTGCGCGTCACCTTGGGCGGCGGGATCGAGCCCGCGACCGAGCCCTGGAACACGCTGACTTCCAGCGCCACCTTGAGGCGCAGGTAGCGGCTGGCGCTGATCGTGGGGGAGATCTCGAGCGTGATGCCGGCGTCGACGTAGTCGCGGAAGTTCTCCTGCGTGCCCCCGCCGACCGCGCCGGTGGTCGTGATCGTGGTCGTCGGCTGCTCGTCCTTCGAGATCACCTTGGCGCTGCCGTTGTTGTTGACCAGCACCGAAGGGATCGAGAGCACGTTCGAATCGCGCTTGGTCTTCAAGGCCGCCAGCAGGATCGGCAGGTTGAAGGTGTCGCCCTCCAGGATGCCGGCCGTGACGCCGGTGCTGGTGTTGGGCACGCGCACGTCGGGGATGCCGTCGTCGTTGGTGTCGTCGAAGGTCGACAGGCCGAAGTTGGTCAGGCCCCAGGCGCCGGGCAGGTTGGCCCCGCCCAGTTCGACGCCCAGGTTGAGCGTGTTGGTGCCCGAGAGCTCGACCAGCGCGGTCTCGATCAAGACCTGGTCCTGGCGGTTGTCCAGGCGGTTGATCAGCTCGCGCACTTCCTCGTAGCGCGTGCGGTTGGCGGCGATCAGCAGCGAGTTGGTGATCTTGTCCGCCACCACCACGATCTCGTTGCGCCCGCTGCTCGCGCCGCCCTGGGCCGCGCCCGCGTTGCGGCCGCCCGCGGCCGGTCCGGGGCCGGAAGGCGCGACGCGCTGCGCGTCCTGGATGAAGTCGTCGAGCGTCTTGGCCAGGTCCTCGGCCGCGACGTTCTCGAGGTTGTAGATGTGGTAGGTGCGCTCCTGCTGCACGATGTCGACGTCCAGGCGCGCGACCAGCTCCTTGATGCGCGGCATATCGCTGGGCATGGCCATCACGATCAGCGAGTTGGTGCGCGGATCGGTCATGATCTTGGTCTCGCCCTGGCCGCCCTGCAGCGCGCCCGTCGCGCCGGCCTGGGGCGGCTGGCCCGCGCCGCGCGCCTGCACGGCGCGCTTGGCCGCTTCCAGGAGCTCCTCGATCAGCGTCGCGATCTCGTCGGCGGCCGCGATCTCGAGCTTGATGATCTCGAACTCGGGCTGCTCGCCGCGCGGGCGCGAGGCCTCGTCGACGAAGTGCAGCATGCGCACGATCGAGGCCACGTTGCTGCCGAAGCCGGTGATGATCAGCGAGTTGTTGCCGACCGGGATGATCTGCTGCGTGTTGGCGTCGGTGAACATCGTGCGCATCGAGTTCGACAGCGTGCGCACGTCGGTGTTCGGCAGGTCGATCACGGTGGTGATCAGCGTCGCGGGCTGGTCGGCGAAGCGCTCGACGTCCTCGGGCTGCACGTAGCGCGCCTCGTTCTTGACCTGCGAGCCGCCGCCCCGCCCGGCGCCGCCCGCCAGGCTCTGGATCAGCACCACCGACAGGTGGTCCGGCCCGATCCGGACGCACACGAAGTCGTTGATGATCATCATGATCTGGAAGAACGAGTAGAAGTCGCTCTTCGGGATGCGCTTGGGCCCGAACATGCGCAGCGGCGCCTGCTTGAGCACCGCGGCGGTCTCCTTCGTGTAGGTGAAGTTGATGCCAGTGACCTCCTGGCAGATCTTCACGAAGGCCTCGAGCTTCATGCCGTCGGGGTCCTCGGTCTCGTCGAAGGTCAGGACGTAGAACTCGCCGACGTCCTGGATCGGCGGCACGCGGCCGCCCTGGGTGCCCGCGGCGGGGTTGCCGGCGCCCGGCGCCTGGGGCGCGGCGGCGGCGTTCGAGACCAGCAGGGAGGCGGTGCCCAGGAGCGGGAGGACGAGCGCAGCGAAGGAGCGGATCATGGTCGTCTGGAGGTCTCCGGGGACAGGTCGTATCCCGTTGAAAGCGTGCGAGTTAGGCGTCGATTCGGGGGCGGGTCGGCACTCTAGGTGAGCCCTCCGGGCGAGTCAAACCGCGGTCGGCAAACTCTTCGGTGTCCGGACAGGGCGCGCGAGGGACGCATGGCGTGTCGCGAACTTCCCGCTCGCCTGCGGTCGGTTCGCGCCGGGTCGTCCGGCTCGGCAGCGGCACGGCGGACGGTCGAGCATCGGCCGTCCCGCCGCGCGGGTTGAGGCCTCCGCCAGCGCTTCCCAAGCCCGGACGGGGGCCGCTATGCTGCCGGGCTCCATGCGCCTGACGGAACTCTTCCAGGTCGAGGACGTGCTGGTGCGCTTCGCCCCGGAGGACAAGTGGGACGCGATCCGGCGCCTGGTCCAGAGCCTGGTCGAGCGCGGTCGCCTGCCCGCCGCGAGCGCCGAGCGCATCGTCGAGGCCGTGCTGGCGCGCGAGAAATCGATGTCGACCGGCATGGAGCACGGCATCGCCATCCCGCACGCCGCGGTCGACGGCGTCGAGAAGGTCGTCGCCTGCCTGGGCCTGGTCGCCAACCCGGCCGGCGTGCCCTTCGAGAGCACCGACGGCCGGCCGACGCGCATCGTCGTGCTGCTGGTGATCCCGCGCGCGCAGAAGCTGCTCCACATCCGCACGCTGGCCGACATCGCGCGCGTCCTGTCGCGCGAGAGCGTGCGCGAGGAACTCCTGTCGGCCGGCACGCCCGACGCGGCCTTCGCCGCGCTGGCCGAGGGCGACGGCGCCAAGCGCTAGGCCGTGCGCGCGCTGGTGCTCCTCGCGGCCGGCCTGGTCGGTGCGGCGGGCCTGGCGAGCCAGGGCGGCTGGCTGGCGGCGGCGGGCACGAGCCTGGGCTACGGCGGCGCGAGCGCGCTGGGCCTCGCGGCCTACCTCGCGGGCTGGTCGCTGGGCGCGGGCTGGGCGGGAGCGCGAGGCGGGCCGCAGAGCGCGTTCGGCTGGGCGCGCGTGGCGGCAGGCTGGGCCGCGACACCGGCGCTCTGTCTCTGGCTGCTGTTGACGTTGGGCGCGAGCGAGCTCGGCCGCTCCGTCGCGGCCGCGCTGGCGCTGGGGGTGATCGCGATCGGCGCGGCGGTCCAGGGCACGGCACTGCCCTGGCTGGCGCGCCTCGATGCCGGTCGCGACGTCGCCTGGTTGTGGGCTGCCAACCTGCTCGGCGCCTGCGCCGGCGTCGAGCTGCTCGCCGGCCGCGCGACCGGCGCGCACGGCCGGCTTTGGGCGCTGTCGCTGGCCGGCGGGCTGGCCGCCGCCGCGGCGCTGTGCGCCAGCGCCTCCGCGGGCCGCGAGCCGGTCCCTGAGCCCGACTCGCCGCGCGTTCCGGGGCGCGAAGCGCGCGCGGACCGGCCTGTGCTGAGCGCCGCGCAGGGGGCCTGGATCGTCGGCTTGGGCGCGGCGTGGATGGTCGCGCTGGAGTGGATCGGCGTGCGCCACGCCGCACTCTGGCTGGGCAGCATGGAACCCGCGCTGCGCGCCAGCCTGGCGGCGGCGTTGTGCGGCCTGGCGCTGGGCGCCTGGATCTTGCCGCCGCTCTTGCCGCGCGGCGTGCGCGGCGTGCTGGCGCTGCTCGCCTTGGCGAGCGTCGCCGCGGCCTGGAGCTTCGTCGCGCCCGCCGCACTCGACGCGCTGCCAGTTGGGACCGGCGGGACCGGCGGGACCGGCGACTTCCTGCGCGCGCTGCTGCTCGTCGCGCCGCCGCTCGTGCCGCTGGGCGCCCTCGTGCCGGTGGTGCAGCGCGCCTCGGAGGGCGAGCGCGGCCGCGTGCTCGGCCGGCTGCTGCTGCACGAAGCCTGGGGCGCGGCGGCCGGCATCGCGCTGGCGCACTTCGTGCTCGTGCCGCGCTTCGGCACCGGTGCGCTGGCGAGCGCGACGGCGGCGCTGGGCGCGCTGGCGGTGCTGCCGCTCGTGCGCCGCGAGCCGGTGTGGGGCAGCGCCGCGGCGCTCGCCAGCCTGGCGACGCTGCTCGCGACCGCTGCGCGGCCCTCGCCGGCCTTCGAGGCGCCGCCGTACCGCGCGCCGGCGCTGACCGTCCACAGCCGCACCGAGGACCGCGACTTCGCCGTCGCGGTGGTCGACGACGGCCTGCTCGGCGAACGCACGCTGTTGACCGACGGCTTCCGCGCCGCGGGCACCGGGCCGGACTACGCCTACATGCGCGTGCTCGGCCACCTGCCGCTGCTGCTCCACCCCGCGCCGGAGCGCGTCGCCGTGCTGGCGCTGGGCACGGGCACGACGCTGGGCGCGGTCAGCCTGCACGCGCGCCCGCGCGTCATCGACGTGCTCGAGATCTCGCCCGCGGTGGTCGCGGCGGCGCCCTGGTTCGAAGCGCAGAACCGCGGCGTGTTGCGCCCACCCGATCCGGAAGGCGGCGGCGGCGACGCGCGCGTCGCGGTCCTGCTCGGCGACGGCCGGCGCACGCTGGCGACCGCCAGCGCTCGCTACGACGTGCTGACGATGGAGCCGCTGCTGCCCGACTCGCCCTTCGCCGTGTACCTCTACACGCGCGAGTTCTACGCCACGGCGCGGCGCGCGCTGCGGCCGGGCGGGTTGGTGTGCCAGTGGGTGCCGCCGCACGCGCTCGAACCCGCGACCTTCGAGGCGCTGCTCGCGGCCTTCCAGAGCTCCTTCGCCTGGAGCGGTGCGTGGCTGGCGGGCACGCAGCTGGTCCTGGTCGGCGGCGAGGCGCTGCCCGCGCTCGACGGCGCGCGCCACGCGGGCAGCGCGGCGCTCGCCGCGGAGCTCGCCGAGCTCGGCCTCGAGTCGCCGGCCGGCCTGGCGGCGCGCTTCGTCGCGCCGCTGTCGGAGGACGCCCGCGCCGGGGCGCGCGCGCTGACCGACGCCGACCCGTGGATCGTGTTCCGCCCGCGGCGCAGCGGCCTGGTGCTGCTCGGCGACCTGCCCGAGAACCTGGGTGCCTTGCTCGCGCGCCGCACGGCCCTGCCGGCCGCCTGGGAGGCGCAGCTCGGCGAGCGCGGCCGCACGCGGCGCGCGGCCGTGGCCCAGCTGCAGGCCGCGCGCAGGGCGCAGGCGGTCGAGGAGGCGCGCCTGCGCGGGCTGGCGCTGCAGGGCGACGAGCTGGGCGTGCCCGCGCGACTGGCGGAAGCGCGGCGCCTGGCACCCGACGAGCCCGAGCTCGCGCAGCTCGACGCCGAGCTGGCCTTCCTCGCGGCGCTGCGCCGCGGCGTCGCGGAGCTGGCGCAGGGCCAGCCCGCCGTGGCGCTGCTCGAACTCGAGCGCGCGCGCGCGCTGCGGCCCCTGCGCGGCGACGTGCTGCTCTACCTGGCGGTGGCGCGCGAACGGCTGGGCGAGCCCGACGCGCGCGCGGCGCTCGAGGGCGCGCTGAGCTTGTGCCCGCGCATCGCGCTGACCGCGCCGGGCCTGCGCGCGCGCGAGCTCGGCCTCTCGCCGGCCAGCTGGCAGCGGCTCGAGTCCAACGCGCGGCCGTGATCGTCCGCAACCGGCGCCCGGACGCCGTGTTGATCTTGCGTTTGTGGCGCCCTGCACCGTTGGTGTGCAGCTCGCGCCGGTAGAGACTGGCCCGGCCCCGGCTCCCGGCAGGAGACCCGTGGCCTCCTGGAGGAATCCGCATGCGCCCCTTCGTGCTCGCGTCGCTCGCCGTGCTGGCCCTGATCGCGGCGCCGTCGCGCGCCCAGGCGCCGGTGATCGACTTCGAACGCGCGGCCAAGGAGTTCGTGCGCGAGCACAAGCTCTCCGCGCCGACGCCCGACGCGCTGCAGTACGAGGCGCTGCTCGAGCAGGCCTTCCTGGTGATCGACCTGGGCGTCTTCCAGGTGCTCTTCCCGCGCGCGCGCGTGGCCGAGCGCGCCGGCGAGCTGTGCGGCGCGACGACCTCGCTGTGCGGGGCGCAGCTGACGCTGCTCGAATGGATCAAGCCCGCGGCGGCGGACCAGAAGGCGCTGCGCGCGGACCTGGCGGCGATCCAGACCTGGCTGAATAGCTGGAAGCCGGCGCAGGTCTCCAAGCTCGGCGACGCCAAGGGGCGCGACCTGGCGCAGCTCCTGGGCGCCAACGAGGCGACGCAGGCCGCCCTGCAGCGCGCCGCGCAGGCGCTGCGCAGCGCGGCCCCGTTCGGGACGCCGCGCGCCGAGGCGACGCCGGCGCGGCTGGTGCTGCTGCCGACGCGCAAGGACTTCCTGGAGTTCCTGGCGCTGCTCGGCTGGATCCTGCCCGACCAGCGCGGCCACTACTGGCTCGACGGCGCGGCCGACTGGTCGCAGTCCTTCTACAACTCCGACCAGCTGATCGCGCTCGAGTACGCGCTGCCCGGCCACAAGCCCGAGGACTATGTCTCGGGCATGCCGATCAAGGAGGACGACGTCGGCGTGATGCAGCAGCAAATCGTGCAGCTGGCGCTGAACTCCTGGATGGACGTGCTGTTCCAGGGGCGCGTGCCGGCGGCCTTCTGCCAGGGCCTGTCGATGAACCTGGTGATCGATCAGTTCGGCGAGATCCGCACGCGCGTCGACGGCGACCTGCGCACGCGCTCGGCGCAGGAGCGCGACGTGTTCATCCCGGGCGGCGATCCCGACGGCGGCAACCTGCCCAAGAACTCGGCCGAGACGCGCTGGCGCCAGGCGCGCGGCAAGGACCACTGGGTCTCGCAGCTGCGCGGCGCGCAGAAGGAGGGCGAGGAGCTCGACCGCACGGCCAAGCCCAAGCACGCAGCCTTCTCGGTGCGCGACGATTCGGGCGGCAAGAAGCAGCTCGTGATGGCGCCCTTCTTCGGCGGCAGCTCGGCCAAGCCGCCGCCCGACAGCTTCGCGGGCGACTTCGCCGAGTTCGTGCGCGCCTACAAGTCGGCCTTCATCCACTGGATGCAGACCAAGGGCGCGGGCAACGAGAAGGGCTCGCGCGAAGCCTTTGCCAGGCTCCTGCTCGACCTGGCCAAGCCCGAGACCAAGGACTTCGAGGCGCTCTTCGCCGCGCGCTACGACGGCAAGCCGCTCTCGGGCACGCCGGCGGAGAAGGAGTGCCTCGAAGGCCAGTTCCTGCTCTGGCTGCAGAAGCAGAAGTAGCGGCGGCCGCTCAGGCCCAGCGCTCGGCGCGCGCTTCGATCGCGCGGCGGATCTGCTCGGCGGCCTTGCGGTAGGTCTCGCGCGTGCCGCCGATCGGGTCGCTGATGTCCTGGCCTTCGGGGTCGAGCATCTCCGCGCGGCGCGCGATCGTGGTCGAGCTCTGCGCCTTCAGCGCCTCGAGGTGGCGCTGCGTCATGCACAGCAGCAGGTCGAAGCGCTCCAGGTCGACGTCCTGCACGCCGCGCGCGCGGTGCTGGCTCAGGTCGACGCCGGCGTCGGCGACGATCGAGACCGCGTGGTGCGAGGCCGGGTCGCCGTGCACCGCGGCGACGCCCAGCGAGGCCAGCACGAAGCCGAAGTCGGCGATGCGGTCGGGTTGCGTCGCCAGGCGCTCCGCCAGCACCGCGCGCGCCAGGCCCTCGGCCATCGGGCTGCGGCAGGTGTTGCCGGTGCACACGAAGGCGATGCGCAGGCCGGCCGCGTGGCGCAGCGCCGCCAGGTCGATCAGGCCTTCGCGCACCAGCTCGAAGCGGCCGCGGCCCAGGCGCAGGATGGTCGAGGCTTCCGCCAGGCGCGAGCGGCCCGCGTCGAGGATCAGGCCTAGCTCGTCGCCGAACTCGCGCTCGATCACCGCCGCCTCGGTCGCCGGCGGACGGCCGTGGCGGTTGGCGCTGGTCATCGCCACGGGGTAGGGCAGCGCGCGCAGGATGCCGGCCGTCGCCTTGTGCGCCGGCAGCCGCACGCCGGTCCAACCCTCGTCGGTCAGGTGGCGCAGCTCCTTCGGCGCGCCGGGCAGGAGCAGCGTCAGCGGGCCGGGCCAGTAGCGCTCCGCCAGCCGCTCGGCCTGCGGCAGCCGCGGCTTGAAGCGCTCGAGCACCGCGCGCTCGCCGACGTGCCAGGTGAAGGGTTGCTCGGGCGCGCGGCCCTTGAGCCGCGACAGTTCGGCCAGCGGCGCCGCCTGGTCCGCGCGCGCCGCGAGGCCGTAGACGGTCTCGGTCGGCAGCACGACCACCTCGCCCGCGTCGAGCCGCGCGCGCACGGCGGCGACCCACTCCGGCTTCGGGTCGATGTCCTCGACGCGCAGTCGTGTCCGGGTCGGGTTCATGCGTTCTGGGTGGGCGACGGGCGTGCCTCGTGGAGCGCACGCGCGCGCGCTGGTAGCCTATCGGCCCGCAGCGGCGGACAGAAGCGCACGAAACGCAGCATGGATCCGCGCGATTCCCAGGAGAAAACCCCGCAAGGGCCGCGTCCGCCGCCCCCCGGCCGGGGGGCCGAGGCCGAGCGCGGCGCGAGCGACATGGCACCCATGCCGCCGCCGCGCGACGACGAGGCGCGCGACCTGGTGCGCCTGGCGGCCGGCCTGGCGCACGAGATCAAGAACCCGCTCTCGACCATGGCGATCAACCTGGCCTTGATGGAGGAGGACCTCGGCAAGGGCCGCGCCGACGAGCTGACGGCGCGCGAGAAGCGGCTCGAGAAGCGCCTGCGCACGCTGCAGCGCGAGATCGGGCGCCTGGAGACGATCGTCGAGGACTTCCTGCGCTACGCCCGCGGCGGCGACATCAACCGCGCCCCCCAGGACCTGGCGCAGCTCGTGCGCGAGGCGCTGGAGTTCGTCGAGCCCGAGGACTCGCAGCTCGGCATCCGCCACCACGCCGAGCTGCCCGTCGGCCTGCCGCTGGTGATGCTCGACGCGGGCGCCTTCCGCCAGGCGCTGCTCAACCTGTTCGTCAACGCGCGCCAGGCGATGCCGACCGGCGGCGAGCTGATCGTGCGCCTGCGGCGCGAGGGCAACTACGTCGAGCTCTCGGTGACCGACACCGGTGTCGGCATGAAGCCCGAGGACCTCGAGCGCTGCTTCGACGTCTACTTCTCGACCAAGCGCGGCGGGACCGGTCTGGGCCTCTCGACCACGCGCCGCATCGTCGACCAGCACGACGGCACGATCACCGTGATCAGCGAGGTCGGGCGCGGCACGAGCTTCTCGATCCTGCTGCCGCTGGTGGTCGAGATCCACGCGCCGCGCGAGGGCGCCGAAAGCGGCGGGAGGAGCGCATGAAGGCCGACACGACCCAGGGCGCGCGCGTGCTGATCGTCGACGACGACCAGGGCCACGCCGAGGCGCTGTCCGACAGCCTGGAGAGCGAGGGCTACCGCTGCACGCTGGCCCACGCCGGGCGCGCCGCGGTGCAGCTGGCCAGCGAAGCGACCTTCGACGCGGTGCTGACCGACCTGGTGATGCCGGACATCTCGGGCATCGAGGTGCTCAAGGAGGTGCGCAAGCTGCAGCCCGACTGCGCGGTGCTGCTGGTCACCGGCCACGAGCTGTTCCAGACCGCCGTCGACGCCATGCGCCACGGCGCGCAGGACTACCTCGTCAAGCCGGTGCAGATCGCCGAGCTGCGCGCGCGCCTGGCGCGCGCCGTCGAGCTGGCGCGCCTCCGGCGGCGCAACGTCGAGCTCGAGCGCCAGATCGACAAGCGCTTCGGCTTCGAGGGCATCATCGGCAACTCGCCGCCGATGCAGCGCCTGTTCCAGGTGCTGGCGCAGGTCAGCCCGACCAACGTCACCGTGCTGGTGCTGGGCGAGAGCGGCACCGGGAAAGAGCTGGTGGCGCGCGCGATCCACACCAACAGCCCGCGCGCCCAGGAGAACTTCGTCGCGGTCAACTGCGCCGCGCTCTCCGAGGGCCTGATCGAGTCCGAGCTCTTCGGCCACGTCAAGGGCGCCTTCACCGGCGCGGTGGCCCACAAGGAGGGCCGCATCGTGTTCGCCGACGGCGGCACGCTCTTCCTCGACGAGGTCGGCGACATGCCGCCCGCCACGCAGGCCAAGCTGCTGCGCGCGCTGGAGTCGCGCGAGATCACCCCGGTCGGCGGCAACGTCGCGCGCAAGGTCGACATCCGGCTGGTGGCGGCCACGAACCGCGACCTGGCGAAGATGGTCAAGGAGGGCACCTTCCGCGGCGACCTCTTGTACCGCCTGCAGGTGGTGACGATCGAGCTGGCGCCGCTGCGCGAGCGCAAGAGCGACCTGCCGCTGCTGATCGACCACTTCGTGCCCGAGTTGGCGCGCGCGCACGCGCGCGCGATCCGCGGCATGGCGCCCGAGGCGCGCACCCTGCTGGCGCGCTACGACTGGCCGGGCAACGTGCGCGAGCTGCGCAACGTCCTGGAGAACATGGTGCTGCTGGCGCGCGGGGAGGTGTTGGCGGCCGAGGACGTGCCCGAGCCGGTGCGCTCGCGCGAGTCGCCCGCGGCGCAGGGCGGCGGCTACGCGCTGGCGGGCCGCTCGCTGGTCGAGGTCGAGCGCGACCTGATCCGCGAGACGCTGAAACTGCTCGGCGGCAACCGCGAGAAGACCGCGCGCGTGCTCGGCATCGGCGAGCGCACGCTGTACCGCAAGATCAAGGAGTACGGGCTGACCTGAGCCCCTGCCAAGCGGGCAGAGGGGGGGCTCAGCTGTCATCCTGGCAGGGGGCTGCGGTCGGGGGGCTGGACTCAAGAGCTTGTCCGATCACGACTTGCGTGTGACGGCTCCCCTGGCACGGCCGTTGGTAAGGCGGCGCCGTCCGCGCGTTTCCCGCTGCGGGCAACAAACTTATGAGCAAGAGCAAGATCATCGGCATCGACCTGGGCACGACGAACTCGGTGGTGTGCGTCATGGAGGGCGGCCAGGCGGTGGTCATCCCCAACGCCGAGGGCGGCCGCACCACTCCCTCGGTCGTCGCCTTCCAACCCGACGGCGCCAAGCTCGTCGGCGCGCCCGCCAAGCGCCAGGCGGTCACGAACCCGACGCGCACGATCGCCTCGATCAAGCGCTTCATGGGCCGGCGCCACCACGAGGTGGCGAGCGAGGAGAAGAACGTCGCCTACAAGCTGACCGGCGCGGCCGACGAGCTGGTCAAGGTCGACATCGACGGCAAGAAGCTCTCGCCGCCCGAGCTCAGCGCCGCGGTGCTGGCCTACCTCAAGGAGGCGGCCGAGGCCTACCTGGGCGAGAAGGTGACGCGCGCGGTGATCACCGTGCCGGCCTACTTCAACGACGCGCAGCGCCAGGCGACCAAGGACGCCGGCACGATCGCGGGCCTGACGGTCGAGCGCATCATCAACGAACCGACCGCCAGCGCGCTGGCCTTCGGCCTGGACAAGAAGAAGTCGGGCCGTGTCGCGGTCTTCGACTTCGGCGGCGGCACCTTCGACATCTCGATCCTCGAGATCGGCGACGGCGTCTTCGAGGTGCTGGCGACCAACGGCGACACGCACCTGGGCGGCGACGACTTCGACAAGGCGCTGATCGACCACGTCGCCGCCGAGTTCCAGAAGTCGAGCGGCATCGACGTGCGCAAGGACCCGATGGCGCTGCAGCGCCTCAAGGAAGCCTGCGAGAAGGCCAAGATCGACCTGTCCTCGATGCCCCAGACCGACGTCAACCTGCCCTTCATCACGGCCGACGCCTCGGGGCCCAAGCACCTGCAGCTGACGATCACGCGCTCGAAGTTCGAGGCGCTGGTCGAGCCGCTGGTCGACCGCGCCAAGGGCCCCTGCCTGCAGGCGATCAAGGACTCGGGCCTGGAGGCCGCGCAGATCGACGAGGTGATCCTGGTCGGCGGCTCGACGCGCGTGCCCGCGGTCCAGGCGCTGGCCAAGAAGGTCTTCGGCAAGGAGCCCAACAAGAGCGTCAACCCCGACGAGTGCGTGGCGCTGGGCGCCGCGATCCAGGGCGCCGTCCTCGGCGGCGAGGTCAAGGACGTGCTGCTGCTCGACGTCACGCCGCTGTCGCTGGGCATCGAGACGCTGGGCGGCGTGTGCACCAAGCTGATCGAGCGCAACACGACCATCCCGAGCAGCAAGAGCCAGGTGTTCTCGACCGCCTCCGACAGCCAACCGCAGGTCGAGATCCACGTTCTGCAAGGCGAGCGCGAGTTCGCGCGCGACAACCGCACGCTGGGCAAGTTCATCCTCGACGGCATCGCTCCCGCGCCGCGCGGCATGCCGCAGATCGAGGTGACCTTCGACATCGACGCCAACGGCATCCTGGCCGTGACCGCCAAGGACAAGGGCACGGGCAAGGTGCAGGCGATCAAGATCGAGTCGTCCTCGGGCCTCTCGAAGGACGAGGTCGAGCGCATGCGCCGCGACGCCGAGGCCAACGCCGGCGCCGACAAGGCGCGCCGCGAGCTGGTCGACCTGAAGAACCAGGCCGAGCACCTGGTGCACGAGACCGAGAAGCACCTCGCCGAGCACCGTTCCAAGCTCGCCGACGCCGACGCCAAGGCGATCGAGTCGGCGCGCGACACGCTGCGCGCCGTGCTCAAGAAGGACGACGCGTCCAAGGCCGAGCTCGAGACCGCCTTCAACGCCTTCCAGGCCGCGGCGCAGAAGCTCGGCCAGGTGATCTACCAGCAGGGCCAGCAGGCCGCCGGCGCGGCGCCGGGGGCCGGTCCGGCCGGTCCCGGTGCAGCGGGTGGCCCCGGTGGCCCTACGCGAAGCGAACCCGGCAGCGACGAACCGGTCGACGCCGACTTCGAGGTCAAGGCCTGAGCCGCGGCGTGCGGTAGCGCACCGCGCGCGCGCACACGCGCTCGTCCGGGACCGCGCGGGCTGCGTCCGAGCTGCGTGTTGCGCAGCGCGGACGCGGCCCGCGCGCCTATCCCGCCTTCGCCGGCGCTGGCACGCGCCTTGCCAAAGCAGCGCGACGACAGGGACCGCCGGGGAGTCAAGTCTGCCAGGTCCGGCTCTCCGGCGGTGCCCACTCTGAAACACACGCGACGCGCGGCGCGGAATGCACTTCGAGCCGCGCGCTTTCGTCGGCGCGGCGCGGCCGATCCTCGCGGTTCCGCGTCGCGCGTTGTTGGTCGCCTTGCACCCGGCTAACCTCCCCGCCCCGTGATCCAGGTCCAGCACCTCACGCGCCGCTTCGGCGAATTGGCCGCGCTCGACGACGTCTCCTTCCAGGTGGAGCGCGGCGAGGTGGTCGGCATCCTGGGCGTCAACGGCGCGGGCAAGACCACCGCGATGCGCATCCTGACCGGCTACCTGGCCGCGACCTCGGGCTCGGCGCGCGTCGCCGGCTTCGACGTCCTGCGCCAATCCCTGGAGGTGCGCCGGCGCATCGGCTACCTGCCCGAGAACGTGCCGCTGTACCGCGAGCACCGGGTCAGCGAGATGCTCGCCTTCCAGGCCCGGCTGCACCGCATCCCGTCCAAGGAGGCGCGCCGCCGCATCCCGGCCGTGCTGGAGAAGGTCGGCTTGAGCGCGCGCAGCCGCGAGCTCGTCGGCAACCTGTCGCGCGGCCTGCGCCAGCGCGTCGGCCTGGCGGTGGCGCTCCTGCCCGAGCCCGAAGTGCTGGTGCTCGACGAGCCGACCAGCGGCCTCGACCCGCTGCAGCGCATCGAGGTGCGCGGGCTGGTGCGCGAGCTGGCCTCCAAGCACACCGTGCTGCTCTCCTCGCACATCCTGCCCGAGATCGAGGCCGTCTGTCCGCGCGTGATCATCCTGCACCAGGGCCGCGTCGCGGCCGACGGCCCGCGCGAAGAACTGGTGCGCACGCTCGGCCGCGGCGCCCACGTGCGCTTCGAAGCCTTCGTCGGCGCCGACGCCCAGGCCGCGGCGCACAAGCTGCGCGCGCTGCCCGGCGTCAGCGAGGTCACGCTCGGCGCGCGCAGCGGCATCCACCAGGCCTTCGAGGTGCGCGGCGCGGGCGACCTGCGCGAGGACGTCGGCGCGCTGGCGGCGCAGCGCGGCTGGGCCGTGCGCGAGCTGTCCTGGCACCAGCCGACGCTGGAGCAGCTCTTCGCGCGCATCGCGCTGGGCGGCGCGGAAGCGGAGCGCGCGGCTGCCGCCGAGCCGGCCGTCGCCGCGCCGTCGCAGCCCGCCGCGAGCCCGCTGGTCGAGCTGCAGCTCGCGCCGCAGTCGCCGACTCCGCCGCCGCCGGCCGCGGGCGCGTCCGGTCCGGCCCCCGCGCGCGGCATGTACAACCTCAACCCCTTCGAGCGCGCCGCGCGCCCGGCCCCGCGGCCCGAGGGCGAATGCCGCGAGGAAGGACGCCAGCCGTGACCGGCCTGGTCGCGATCTACCGGCGCGAGCTCGCGGGCCTGTTCGTCGGGCCGTTGGCCTGGATCCTGCTCAGCATCGCGCTGCTGCTCAACGGTTTCCTGTTCACCTCCTACGTCAACTCGCTCAACGGGAACGTCGACGAGGCGCTGCGCTTCCTGCTCGGCCGCGCGGGGCCCTTCTGGTTCCTGGTGGTGCTGTTCCCGCCGCTGATCACGATGCGCATGATCAGCGAGGAGTCGCGCAGCGGCCTGCTCGAGTTCCTGCTGACCGCGCCGGTGACCGATGCCGCGGTGGTCACGGGCAAGTTCCTGGCGGCGCTGACCTTCATGGGCCTGTTGTGGGCCTCGGTCTTCGTCTACGCCTTCGTCGCCGGCCAGGTCGGACCGCCGACCAACTGGGGCCTGGTGTGCGCCGCGTGGATCGGGGCGCTCTTGTGCTCGGGGCTGTTCTGCGCCACGGGCCTGTTCACCAGCGCGCTGACCGGCGTGCCGCTGGCCGCGGCGCTCTCGGCCTGCGTGCTCAATCTGGCGCTGCTGCTCCTGCCGATGCTCGGAACGCTCTCCGACGCCCCGTGGGTGCGCGAGCTCCTGACGCGTCTCGACGTCTACGAGCACCTGCGCGGCTCGTTCCTGTTCGGCCTGTTCGACACCTCCTACGTGCTGTTCTTCGCGGCCTGGACGGCGCTGTTCCTGTTCCTGGCGGTGCGCAGCGTGGAGACGCGGCGATGGCGCTGACGGACGACAGCGCCCCGGATGCGCCGGGCACCGGCCGCGGCACGCGCGCCCGCATCGGCCTCCAGGTCGGCGTCACGCTGCTCCTGGCGCTGGCCGTCACGCTGCTCGTCGACTGGCTGGGCGAGCGCCCCGGGCTGCGCTGGCGCGCCGATTGGACCGCCGGCGGCGAGAACACGCTGGCGGCGCCGACGCGCGAGGTGCTCGAGCGCCTGCCGGTCGAGGTCGACATCGACGTGTTCTTCAAGGGTCGCGCGCTCGAGGGCAACCTGCAGGCGCTCGGCTTCGAGGCCCAGGAGCACGCGCTGCGCCTCGTGCGCCTGCTGGCCGACGCCGCGCCGGACAAGCTGCGCTTCGAGGAGCACGATCTCTCCGACCGCACCGCGCGCCAGAGCCGGCCGCTGGCGCGCATGGGCGAGCTCGGCCTGCGCGAGATCGAGCCCGGCGGCGTGGTGGTGGTCAGCGCCGGACCGCGCAACCAGGTGCTGCGCCTGCGCGGCGGGCTGAGCGACATCGACCCCGGCGCGCCGGGGAACTCGTTCATGGCGCCGATCCCGCCGCGGCTGGTCGGGCTGCGCGCCGAGGAGGCGCTGGTCAGCGCGCTGCACAAGGTCGCGACCGACAGCGCGCCGCGCGTCTTGTTCACCAAGGGCCACGGCGAACTCGATCCCGAGTCCAGCGACTACGGGGGTGCTGCGGCGCTGCGCGAGCTCTTGCACTCGGACGGCTTCCAGACCGCGCGCTGGGACCTCGAGCAGCAGGGCCCGCTGCCGCTCGACACGAACATCGTGGTCGTGCTCGGGCCCGAGCAGCCCTTCTCGCTGCGCGAGTTCCAGGAACTGCGCGCCTTCCTCGACGGCGGCGGACGGCTGATCGCGGCCCCCGACTTCAAGACCGCCGTCGAGAGTGAGCACAGCCTGCCGGCGCTGCTCGCGTCGCTGGGCATCGAGGTCTCGATGCAGGGCCTCGTCGCGCGGCCGGTCGCGCAGTCCTCCGGCGGCACGCTGACCGGCATCCCCGACTGCAGCTCGAGCCTGATGGTCTTCCCCGAGGGGTTGGCGGCGATGAACCCGGTCACCGAGCCGCTGCGCAAGGCGGGGCGGCGCGTGGTGGTGCCCTTCGCGCGCGCGCTGAGCCCGCTCGCCAGCCGTCCGCCGGGTGCCGCGGTGCTGCCGATCCTGCGCACGGACGACCTCGCCTGGCTCGATCTCGGCACCGTCGACAGCTGCGACTGGACCCCCAAGGCGGGCGAGCCGCAGCAGGTGTTCGTGCTCGGCATGCAGGCGGTGTTCCCGGCCCCCGGGCCGATTCCGCCCGAGCGCCTGCCGCCGGGGGCGCGCGCGGAAGCGCGCGTGCTGTGCGTCGGCTCGTCGGCCGCGTTCTCGAACCAGCTGGTCGGGGAGAACCGCGACTTCCTGCTCAACGCCTTCAACTGGGCCAGCGCGCGCGAGCACCGCGTGAGCGTCGAGATCAAGAGCCCGCAGGCGCGGCGGCTCGAGGTCCAGGAGGCGGGTGTGATGTCGACGGTGCAGGCGGTGTGCGTGTACGCGCTGCCGCTCCTGTGCCTCGCGCTCGGGTTGTTCACGGCGTGGCGCCGGCGGCGCTGAGGTCGCGCGTGAGCAGCAAGACGATCCTGGTTCTGGTCGCGGCGCTGGTGGGGCTGGGCGTGCTGGCGTGGCTGCAATTGCGGCAGGAGGCGGCCGACCTGGGCGCGCAGGAGGTCGAGCTCTTCCCGGGGGTCGAGCGCGCGCGCGTGCGGGCGCTGCGCATCGAGGACGTGCAGCGCGGGACCTGGACGCGGCTCGAGCGCGGGGCGTCGGGCGGCTGGACGATGACCGATCCCGAGCGCGTGCCGGCCGAGGCGGCGCTGGCGGATCTGTTGCTGACGGCGCTGGTCGGGCGCAAGGCGACGTCGGTGCCCGAGCGCGAGGCGGACGCACGCGCGCTGGGCTTCGAGCCGCCGCGCGCGCTGGTGGAGATCGAGGAAGAGGTCGGCGGCGAGCTGCGGCGGCACCGCTTGGAGCTCGGGGCGCTCGACGCGGACGAGCAGCGCGTGCACGTGCGCGCCGGCGGGCGCTTCCTGCGCACGTGGCGCGACCTGGACACGAACCTGGTGCGGCCGCACGAGGATTTCCGCGCGACGCGGATCCTGGAGCTCGACCCGCGCACGCTGGTCGAGTGGCATCGGCGCGGGCGCTTCACGCTGGCGGACGGGGAGCAGGTCGAGGCGGATCTCGACGCGCTGGCGGACGGCGGGGCGTGGCGCGCGACGGCGCCGGCGGCGGGGCTGCTCGATGCCGGGCACATGGCGCTGCTGACGCACGGGTTGGCGCAGCTGCGCGCGCTGGAGTACGTCGACTTCGGCCAGGCGCCGCTGGCGCGCTTCGGCCTCGATCCGCCGGAGGCGACGCTGGAAGTCGTCGAGCTCAGCGGTGCGCGGACGAAGCTGCGCTTCGGCCGTCCCGGAGCGGCGCCGGGCGGCGCGTGGACCTGCGCGGTCGAGGGTCGGCCGTTCGTGTACGCCTTCGATCCCGACGCGCTGGGGTTGTTGACGGCGGGGTTGGAGGAGCTGCTCGACCGGCGTTTCACGCGCGTGCCGCGCGCGGCGGTCGAGGGGCTGGTGCTCGAGCACGGCGGGAGGGTGATCGAGGCGGTGCACACGCTGCAGAAGCGCGACTGGCGTGTGCGGGCGAGCGAGCAGGGCGCGTGGGGCGAGTGGGCGGAGGCCGAGGCGACGCGCGTGGAGGAGTTGTTGTCGCAGCTCGACCGCCTCGAGTTCGCGCGCTTCGATCCGGCGCGTTCGTTGGCCGAGGCCGACGTGCGCGCGCGCGTGCACCTCGTGGTCGCGGGCGAGCGCGTGGGCGGCGTCCTGGGCGAGCCCTTCGACGTCGAAGGTGGGGGGCGGGCGGTGCTGTTCCGCCGCGACGGGGACGAGCGCGCCGCAGTGTGCGACGCCGGGCTGGCGGTGCTCGCGGCGACGCCGATCGAGCAGCTGGTCAGCCTGTCGATCGCGTCGATCACGGAGGTGATCCAGCGCGCGCTGACGCTCGAGGACGGGGTGACGCGGCGCGAGTACGAGCGCAGCTCGAAGGGGCAGTGGGTGCCGAAGGGCTTGACGGAGGAGGCGCGCGAGCTGCGGGAGGTCCTCGATCTGCTGCTGTTCCCGCGCGCGGAGCGGCACCTGTCGGCGGGCGAGCGGGTCGAGCTCGTGCGCTCGATCACGGTGAGCTTCGTCAACCCGGATGAAGTGCGGACGAGCTATGTGGTCGCGCTCGGCGGGCCAGGGGCCTTCGAGGGGCGGCAGTTCTTCCAGTGCGATGGCCGGGTCTCGCTGGCGGCGGACGGGCGGTTGCACGAGCGCTTGAGCGCGTTGCTCGCGCCGCGCTGACCGGGCCCTTGTCCGGCGTCCGCGCCGACCCTAACCTGCCCCTAACCGGTGGGCGGTCGCGCCCCGGGCACGCAGGGCACGAGGCGGCTGGAGGGGCACATGGGTCAGGAGCAAGGGGACGGTGCGGCGCGTCGGGCGAGGTCGGGGCAACGTCGTGCGCGGCGCGCGGCGGGCATCGGTGAACTCGTCGAGCGCTTGCAGCAGGAGCCGCGCTGGCGGGTGCGGTTCGATCATTGGCACGTCGTCCCGCCGCGGCCGCCGCGGGTGCGTGCGCTGCCCGAGCGGCTCGACGTGCGCCTGCGCGAGGTGCTCGCGGCGCGCGGGTTGCGCGAGCTGTACGAGCACCAGGCCGTGGCGATCGAGGCGGCGCTCGATGGGCGCGACGTCCTGGTCGCGACGCCGACGGCGTCGGGGAAGACCTTGTGCTACCTCGCGCCGGTGCTGCAGACCCTGCTCGAGACCGAGGGGCGCGCGCGGGCCCTGTTCCTGTTCCCGACCAAGGCGCTTTCGCAGGATCAGACGGTCGGGTTGACGGCGCTGGTCGAGGCCTTGGGGCAGGACTGGCATGCATTCACGTACGACGGGGACACGCCGCCGTCGGTGCGGCGGACCTTGCGCGATCGCGGGCATCTGGTGCTGACCAACCCCTGGATGCTGCACGCGGGGATCCTGCCCAACCACGCCAAGTGGTCGGAGCTGTTCCGCGACCTGCGTTGGATCGTGATCGACGAGCTGCACACGCTCTCGGGCGTGTTCGGCTCGAGCGTGGCGAACGTCTTGCGGCGGCTGTTGCGCATCGCGGAGCACTACGGGAGCCGGCCGCGCTTCCTGTGTTCTTCGGCGACGCTGGCCGACGCGGGCGCGCACGCGCGCACGCTGCTCGGGCGCGAGGTGCTGGTCGTCGACCGCGATGCCTCGGCGTCGGGCGCGCGCACCTTCGGCGTGTACAACCCGCCGATGCTCAACCCGGTCGCGGGCCTGCGCGCCAATGCGCTCGAGGAGGCGCGCGAGCTGGCGGACGTGCTGTGCGGGCCGGCGCACCAGACGATCTTCTTCTGTCGGCGGCGCACCAGCGTCGAGGTCCTGACGCGCTACCTGAAGGAGAAGGCCGAGCGCCTGGGCTTGAAGCCGGACGAGATCCGCGGGTACCGCGGCGGGTACCTGCCCGAGCTGCGGCGCGAGATCGAGCAGGGGCTCAAGCGCGGGGAGGTCAAGGTCGTGGTCTCGACCAACGCGCTCGAGCTGGGCATCGACATCGGCGCGCTCGACGTCGCCGTGCTGGTCGGATACCCCGGCTCGCAGGCTTCGTTCTGGCAGCGCGCGGGGCGCGTCGGGCGGCGTGGCAAGCCCTCTTTGGTCGTGCAAGTCGCGCAGTCGGATCCGGTCGACCAGTTCCTGGCGCGCCACCCCGACTGGTTGTTCGGCGCGCCGCAGGAGAAGCTCGGGCTCGACCCCGACAACCTGGTGATCCTGTCCGAGCACGTGAAGTGCGCGGCCTTCGAGCTGCCCTTCCGCGTCGCGGCGGACGATCGCGCGGTCGTCGACGTGGCGTACGGGACGGTGGGGGAGACGCTCCCGATCCTCGACTACCTGGCGGAGGAGTCGCGGCTCCTGCACCGGCGCGGGGACACCTTCTATTGGATGGCGGACGCCTACCCGGCGCAGGACGTGACGCTCGGCGGCGACGACCCGGACAACGTGCTGATCCTCGACGCCGACACGAAGAAGGCGATCGGCGAGATCGACCGCGCGGCCTCGATCACCACCGTGCACCAGGGGGCGATCTACCAGGTCGAGGGCGAGACCTGGAAGGTCGAGGTCTTCGACCACAAGAACCGGCGCGCGTACGTCCGGCGCGTCGACACGGACTACTTCACCGAGGCCGAGGTCGACGTCAGCGTGCGCGTGCTGCGGCTCGAGCAGCGCGCGCGGCGCGAGCGCGCGGCGGCGGCGGCCGCTCGCGACGGCGAGGGCGAGGACGCCGCGATCTGGCGCGGCGAGGTGCACGTCACGACGCTGGCGACGCAGTACAAGAAGGTGCGCTTCTACACGCGCGAATCGGTCGGCGCCGAGGACATCCACCTGCCGGCCGAGGAACTCGACAGCGAGGCCTTCGTGCTGACGCTCTCGGACGCCAGCGCGGCCGACCTCGGGCTGGTCGGCGGCGACCGCGGCGCCGCCTGGCGCGGGCTGGGCTCGCTCTTGCTGCGCGTCGCGCCGCTGGTGGTGCGCTGCCAACCGAAGGACCTGGGCCTCTCCTCGCAGGTGCGCTCGCCGCACTTCCGCCGGCCGGCGCTGTACTTCTACGACACGGTGCAGGGCGGCGTCGGCCTGTCGGAGATCCTGTGGGTCGCGCACCCGCGCTGGTTCGCGGCGGGGCTCGACGTGGTCGAGCACTGCGAGTGCGCGCAGGGTTGCCCGGGTTGCGTCGGGCCGCCCGAGCAGGTCGGCCACGCCGGCAAGGCCATCGTGCGCACGCTGCTGGCGCACCTGGTGCGCGGTGCGCGCTTCGAGCCGGCCGAGGTCGTCGAGCTCGAAGGGAGCGACCCGGTTGCGCGTGAGGCCGGCGCGCGTGAGGTCGGCGCGTGAGCGAGGACTTCCGCGACCGGCTGCGGCGCCTGCGGCGCGAGGACACGCCGCACGGCGCGGCGCCGCCCGCGCCGCCCGCGGAGCCCGCGCGCGACGTACGCGACGCCCTGTCGCGGCACGCGCAGCGCCTGGCGCGGCGCACGCCGCCGGCCCGAGCGGACGAAGCGCCGGGTCCGGCGCCCGACGCGAGCTCCGTCTGCGCGCGCGCGCCGAGCGTGGCGCCCGTCGAGGAGCTCGTGCGCAGCGAGCGCGGCCTGGCGCGCACGCGCCGCTTCGCGCGCGAGCATCGCCACGGCCGCGGGCCGCTGGCGGAGCTGGCCCAGGCCGACCTGCGCACCTGCGCGCTGGTCGCGCGCGATGCGGCGCTGGCCGGGCTCGACCTGGAGCAGGCCGTGTTCCTCGACACCGAGACCAGCGGCCTCTCGGGCGGCGCGGGCATGTACGTGTTCCTGGTCGGGTTGGGCCGCTTCGACGCCGACGGCTTCGAACTCTGGCAGGGCTTCCTCGCCGACCCCGCGCACGAAGCCGAGCTGTTGCGCGAGGTCGCCGAGCGGCTGCGCGCGGCGCCGCTGCTCGTGACCTTCTTCGGCAAGTCCTTCGATCGCCATCGCTTGGAGGACAAGATGCGCCTCCACGGCATCGAGCCGCCCTTCGCCGGCCGCGCGCACCTCGACCTCTACCACCCGCTGCGGCGTCTCTACGCCGGCGCCTACGCCGACACGCGCCTGCGCACGCTCGAGCAGGCGCTGTGCGGCGTCGAGCGCGCCGACGACCTGCCCGGCTCCTTCGCGCCCGCCGCCTGGTTCGACTTCCTCGCCGGCCGCCCGCACCGCTTGGAAGGTGTGTTCGAGCACAACCAAGACGACGTGCTCTCGCTGGTCGCCCTCGCCGCGCACCTCGGCCGCGTGACGCACGCCACGCACGCCGACGGCCGCGCGCTGGGCGGCGACGCGTGCGCGCGTGCCGTCGCCCTGGCACGCCTGCGCGCCGAGCAGCGCGACTTCGCGGGCGCCCTCGCACTGCTCGCGCCCGACGCCGCGACCTCGCGCGAGGCGCAACTCCTGCGCATCGAGCTCCTGGCGCGTCTCGAACGCCGCAGCGAGGCCTGCGAGCAACTCGAGCAGGCACTCGCCGCCCCCGAGGACGCCTTCAGCGCGCCCTTCGCGATCGTGCGCCTGCGGCTCGCGGCCCACGACGTGGACGAACTCGCCGCTGCGCACGCGCGCGTGCGCGCGCTGCTCGACCGCACGCTGACCGGCCGTGCCCACGCGCGCTGGAGCCGCGAGCTCGAGCGCCTGCGGCCCGCGCGGGTGCGCGGTGCCTGAGGCGATTCGCAGGCGTCCGGCGCGTTGAGGCTGCCGAGGCACGCGCGCGCACCGCCAGCGCCACGGGCACGGACACCAGGTGCACGGGCAGGGCTCCGGCCACGTGCGCGTCGACGGTGTCCGGGTCCCGGGAGCCGAGGTGCACGTCGAGCCCGGCCAGGGCCAGCAGGGCGGAACCGCGGGCGGGCTCAGCTCCGCAGCGCGCCCCGGCCGATGAGGGGGCGGGTCGAGGGACCCGCGAGGACGCACCCATGCAGCTCCACCATCGCATCCTGATCACCGCCCTGCTCTTGTCCGCCAGCGCCTGCGTCGGACCGCACCCGCACGGCATGCCGCCCGGCCAGGCCAAGCAATCGCTGCACGTCCACGTCGACGGCTGCGGCCACGTGTGCATCGACGGCGTGTGGGTGATCGAGACCGACGCCCACCGTCATCCCGGCAAGCACAAGGGACACAAGCACTGAGGCGCGGCCCGCGCGCGCCGCTCCGCTCGCCTGGGGCTCAGCGGCCGGCGCTCGCGAAGTGCTGGCGGATCGCTGCGGGCAGCGCGAGCTGCTCCTGCTCGAACACGCGCGCGGCGAGCGTGGCGACGGTGTCGCCGGGCTCGACGGGGACCTGGCGCTGGAGCACGATCGGGCCGGCGTCGTATTCGTTGGTCACGTAGTGCACCGTGCAGCCCGTGACCGGCACGCCGCGCGCCAGCACGGCGGCGTGGACCTTGTCGCCGTAGAAGCCCTGGCCGCCGAAATCGGGCAGCAGCGAGGGGTGGATGTTGAGCACGCGGCCTTGCCAGCGCGCGGGGATCACCAACAGGCGCAGGAAGCCGGCCAGGACGACCAGCTCGCAGCCGAGCGCCTCGACGGCCGCGAAGGCGTCGCGGCTGAAGTCTTCGGGGGTCAGCTGGCGTTGGGGGTCGAGCACCACGGCCGGGATCTCCAGGCGCGCCGCGCGTTCCAGCGCGCCGCAGCCGGCCTTGTTGGTCAGCACCAGCGCGACCTCGACCGCCAGCTCCGGCTCGCCCGACGGCGCTCGCGCGCGCGTCTTCTCGACCAGGTTCTCCAGGCCGCGCCCGCCGCCCGACACGAAGACCGCGATGCGCGGCGTGCGCGTCATCCCTCGTCCTCGTCGATCCCGCGCGCGCGCGCGGCCTTCTTGAGGTCGGCCGCCAGCGCCGTCGCCAGCTCCTCGATCGCGGGCGAGAGCTTGTCGGCCTGCGCCACGATCTCGGCGACGTCCTGGATGCCGTCGCCCGCGTCGGTGACGGCCACGAAGACGATCACGCCCAGCCCCGCGTGCGCGCAGGCGTGCAGCGGCGTCGCCAGTCCCTGCACCGCGACCTCGGCGCCGGCCTTGGACCAGAAGCGCCGCTCGGCCGGCGTCTCGAGCGCGGGTGCGGGCGTGCAGGCCGCGACCGCTTCGCCGACCGGCACGCCGAGCTTCTTGCCGCGCCGCAGCGCCGCCTTGCGCAGCTCCTCGTCGTGCAGCTGCGATTGATCGGGGAACAGCGGGCCGAGCTTCGAACCCGACAGGCCGACGAGCGGGGTGCGCCCCGACAGGTTGATGTGGTCGCGCACCACCGCGAGCGCCCCCGGTTGCACGCGGCGGCCGGAGGTGTCGGGCAGCGAGTGCCCCGCGGCCGTGATCAGGCACACGCCCGCTCCCGCCGCCGCCGCCAGCCAGCAGGGGAAGCCGCGCTCCCAGGCCGCTTCGCCGGGCGCGTCGTGCAAACCCTGCTCGGGCGGGCCCGGCGCGTCCTCGACCAGCCAGACCGCGAGGCCCTCGAGCTCGCCGACGTGGAGCACGACGTCGTGCCACGCGCGCGGCGTGCCGGGCAGCTTGCCGAGCGGCAACCTGAGGTTCGACTTCAAGCTCGCCGGCAGCATGCCGACGCCCGTGCCGAGCAGGAACAAGGCCTCGGGGTGCGGCACGGAGCGCTGGTCGAGTTCGGCCAGCGCCGCGGCGACGGCCGCGTCGAGCGGAGCGGTGGTGGTGTCGGTCATGGCGTGTGTTCCTCGAGCAAGCGCGCCAGGCGCGCGCTGGCCTCGGCCGGCGGCAGCGCCAGCTCGAAGCGCTTCCGGCGCGCCGTGGCCCCCGCGACCAGCGCGACGTCGCGCCGCTTCAGGCCGAAGAGCAGCGCCAGGAGCTCGACCAGCTCCTCGTTGGCGCGCCCGTCCTCGGGCGGGGCCGCGACCGCCAGCTTGAGCAGCCCGTTCCAGGTGCCGACCAGCGCGCTGCGCTTGGCACCCGGCTGGGCGCGCACGCCGACCAGCGAGGCCTGGCCGCCGCGCGCGGCGGCGATCTCGACGGGAGTGCCCACGCGCGTCCTTCTAACCGAAGATCGCTCGGGCGTGCCAGGGCCCGCGGCGTGGCCCGCTGAAAAAGCCCGCGCGCGCCGTATCCTCTCGGCGATGGACGCGACGCGCCGACCGGCCGGACGAGGGTGGTTCGTCGTGCTCGACGGCGTCGACGGCGCCGGCAAGAGCACCCAGGCGCGGCGCCTCGCCGCCGCGCTCGAAGCGCGGACCGGCCGCCGCACGCACCACCTGCGCGAGCCGGGCAGCACCGCGCTGGGGGAGGCGCTGCGCGAACTCCTGCTGACGCGCGCGCACGCGCCCTCGGCGCGCGTCGAAGCGCTGCTCTTCGCCGCCGCGCGCGCGCAGATGCTCGAGGAGCTGGTCGCGCCCGCCTTGGAGCGCGGCGAGCACGTGGTGTGCGAGCGCTTCCATCCCTCGACCTTCGCCTACCAGGCGGTCGCGGGCGGGCTCGACGAAGGCGAGGTCCTGGCGATGCTGCGTGCCTTCGCCGGCTCCCCCGCGCCCGCGCTGGTCGTGCTGCTCGAGCTCCCGCCCGGCCGCGCGGCGGCGCGGCGCGGCGCGAGCGGCGACCGCATCGAGGACAAGGGCCTGGCCTTCCAAGAGAAGGTGGCGCAGGGCTACCGCCGCTACGCCGAGCTCGTCCCGGGCTGCGTGCGCATCGACGCCGATCGCTCCGAGGACGAGGTCGCGCGCGCCGTGCTGGCGGAGGTTGAACGTGCGCTCGCTTGAGCCGCTGGGACATGCCGCGGTGCTCGAGGGCCTCTGGACGGCCGCGCGCGCCGGCCGTCTGGCGCACGCGCTGCTGTTCAGCGGGCCGTCCGGCGCGGGCAAGTTCCTGGCGGCCGAGCGCCTGACGCTGGGCCTCTTGTGCGCGCGCGGGCCCGGTGCGCCGTGCCTGGCCTGCGGTCCCTGCAAGCGCGCGCTGGCGGACCACCACCCCGACGTCTTCGTCGTCGACCCCGAGGCCGAGGGCGAGGAGGAGATCAAGCTGCAGCGCATCGCGCCGCGCGCGGAGGACTCGACGCCCAACGTCGGCGAGTTCCTGTCGCTCAAGCCGATGGAAGGCGGCTGGCGCATCGTGCTGCTGCGCGAGGCCGAGCGCCTGAACACGGAGGCGCAGAACGCGCTGCTCAAGACGCTCGAGGAGCCGGGCAGCGACACGCTGCTCGTGCTGGTGACCGCCCGGCCGGACCTCTTGCTGGCGACCGTGCACTCGCGCTGCGTGCGCGTGCGCTTCGGCGCGCCGGCGGCGGAGATCGCGAGCGCGCTCCTGGCGCGCGAGGGCGTCCCGAGCGCCGACATCGGACCCTGCGTGCGCTGGGCGCGCGGCGCGCCGGGCGAGGCGCTGCGCCTGGCGCGCCGCGCGGCGACGCCGATGCGCGCGCTGCTCGGCGCGGTCGCCAGCGGCGAGCTGGCGGTGCACCAGGCGCTCGCGGCCTACGCCGAGCTCGAAGGCGACTTCGCGGGTCGCACGCCCTCGGCCGGCGAGCGCGTGCGCGCGCGCGCGTTCCTCGACCTGGCGCTGGAAGTGCTGGCGGACGTGCGGCGCGCGCGTGCGGGGCTCGATCCGGCGGCACTCGCGCACGGCGACCTGACGGCGGCCGGCTGGGCGCGCGCGGGCGGGCGCGCCGAGGCTGCGCTGGAAGAATGCCTGCGCGCGCGGCAGGATGTCGACCTCAATCTGGCGCCCGAGGCGGCGGTCGAGCGCGTGCTGCTGGCGCTCGCTCCCCGGCAGCCCGAAGTCCGCGGCGCCGGCGCGCGCCCGAGTCCCCGTTGAACGACCCCGTGCGAAAGCTGGCCCTGAAGGACGGACGCTACGCGCCCGAGGCCTTCCAGTTCCTCTACGACTCGCTCGAGCACGCGGTCAAGCTCGCGGGGCGCGAGACGGCCGAGGGCTCGGAGCGCCACGTCAGCGGCCAGGAGCTCCTGCGCGGCATGCGCGCGCACGCCAGCGAGGTCTTCGGGCCCTTGGCGGGCGAGGTCTGGCGCAGGTGGGGCGTGCGCGAGTGCATCGACTGGGGCCGGATCGTGTTCCTGCTGGTCGACAACAAGATGCTCAACCGCCAGGAGACGGACACGATCGAGGATTTCCGCGCGGGCTTCGACTTCGACGAGGCGTTCGTGCGCGAGTACCAACCGCGGCTGCCGCCCGAACTCTTCGCGCGGGAAAGTGGAGACGAGGCATGATCGACCGGCTTTCGCCGCGCGTGCGGAACGTGGCCCTGGTGACCTTGTTCGTGCTGCTGGCGTGGTTCTGCTGGATCGTGCGCTCGGTGCTCAACCCGCTGATCCTGGGCTACCTCCTGGCCTTCATCCTGCACCCGTTGGTGCTGCGCCTGGAGAAGCGCGGCTGGACGCGGCGCAAGGCGGTGAACCTGATCTTCGGCGGCTCGGCGCTGGGGGTGACGCTCCTGTGCGTCGGGATGTTCTTCCAGGCGCAGGGGCTGGTGACGGAGTTCACCGGCGCGGAGGGCCTGGGCACCAAGGTCGGCGCGCGCGTCGACGAGTTCATCAAGGCGCACCCGGAGAAGGTGCAGTGGGCCATCGACCTCCTGCCGCAGCGCGACAACGCGCCGAACGCGCCCAGTGCGGCGGAGCTGAGGTTCGAGGACCTGTGGCTGATGCTCAAGGACGCCTGGACCGATTGGCTGACGGAGGAGCAGCGCAGCGGCGTCACGGACCTGGGAGCCAAGGCGGGCTTGGGGATCTGGCTCTTCGTGCAGAAGGTCTTCGGCGGGATGCTGGAGCTGTTCGGGCTGCTTCTGCTCTGGCCGATCTACACGTACTTCCTGTTGTTCGAGCTCGAGCGGATCCACACCTTCCTGACGCGCTATCTGCCGTACCAGGACCGCGACCGGATCGTGCGCATCACGTCACAGATCGGCGAGGTGCTGGCGAGCTTCTTCCGCGGCAGGCTGCTGGTCTGCCTGATCAAGGGGGCGTTCCTGGCGCTGGGGTTCTGGATCGGCGGGGTCGACTATGCGCTGTTGCTCGGCCTGGCCTCGGGGTTCCTGTCGCTGATCCCGTTCGTCGGGGCGGCGATCGGCTACACGCTGGCGTTCCTGATCGCGGTGCTGGAGTTCGGCGTGGGGGATTCGCTGCTGCGCACAGGGATCGCGATCCTGCTGGCGGAGGCGTTGGAGAACTATCTCCTGATCCCGAAGATCATCGGCGACTCGCTCGGCCTGCACCCGATCGTGGTGATCTTCGCGATCATGGCGGGGGGGGCGTCGATGGGGATGTTCGGGCTGTTGATGGCCCTGCCGATCACCGCGAGCCTGGTGATTCTCTGTCGCGAGTTCCTGCTCCCGGTGCTCGCGCAGATGGCGGACAAAGAAGCGCCGCGACCACCCAAACCAGCGCGCGGGTGACCCGCCCCTTCGCGCTCATCTCGCCGATGCGTCTCACCTGCCTCGGCGTCCACAAATAAGACCCCGGGCAGGAGCCGGGCGGTCCTCCGCCCGGCTCCTGTCCGGGGTACGCGATGCGGAGCACGCGCTGTGGCGGCA